>PDWI01000639.1_pt1 | contig 56369 bp, 47 predicted proteins | sample 1430891 | NCBI WGS metagenome assembly PDWI01 (sample SAMN01162508, study PRJNA174530) | Oral metagenome, whole genome shotgun sequencing project. | biome: Marine environment; feature: Marine mammal; material: Swab sample of the gingival sulcus; isolation source: swab sample of gingival sulcus... | reverse complement strand
GAATGAATATTTTTGTCATGCAGGCGGTGGTGGAGGTTATTATTGTGAAATACGTATTTATCCTAAAAAAGGAATAGGGAGTGTGATTATGTTTAATCGTACGGGAATGAGGGATGAAAGATTTTTAGATAAACTTGATAAATACTACATTAATGAATGAGCTAGCAGGTAACAATAGTAACCGTTGCTCAAAGAGATAAAAAGAAAAAAGGTTGCTTAACTTATTTTAATTAGGCTTTTATGTTTTACCAAATATTATAAAATCAAAACTAGAAAAGCTTAAAAGTGCTTTTTTAAGATTGAGTAAAATAAAACAAATCTTTAGCCTTTAATTTTGTATTTACCAAATAAACCATAAATAAAATGCAAAGAGATAACTTCTAAATAGTTTAAATAATTTAAACCCATAATTTTTATAATTCTACTCTGATGAATTTTATTGTAAATTTAATAAAGATAATTTGGGGAAGATTTATTTGGGAGGCTTTTAGTAGCTGTTGTTTCTTATAAAAATGAATTTAGGTATAAATCCGCATAATCATATTCTCAATTTATATATTTATACAAAATTTTAGTATTGTATTTCTGATTTCTAATTTCTAATCAAACATAAAGTAAAACTATAATTATATTAAAAATGTTGAGGTTGATATGTTATATCGAACACTTATTAGTCTGTTTGTTCTTGTCCTTTCTTTTTATGCACAACCCCAAAAAAGCTTAGAACCATTTTCATCTTATGAATTTACAGTATTAGGAGGACTAAGTTTTGAAAATAGTGCCAAAATATATGGTGTTGGTTATTTTGAAGCGATTACAAATATTTATGATAATGCAAAACTAAAGTTAGGTATAGGTTACTATAATCATATTTCACAAAACTCTTATACAGTTAATAGTTATAAGTTTGTAAGAATTGAGGGTGTTGAGAAGTATAACTCTATTACTTATCAGGTAAAAAGAGTTGAATATCAATCCATTCCTATTTATGCCGGTATATTATATTCTTTTAAGGGAGAAAAGCTTATTCCTTATTTGACCGCTGATATTGGATACAGCTTTATTGATCCGCTACCAATAAAAACACCCGATAAAATTGTAAATTATTATGATAGTTATGAAGAAATACCGGACTTCTACCGAAAAAAGGATGTATTTTTTAATAGTTCATTCACATATTCATTGGGTGCAGGTCTTAATTATAAATTATCTTCATCATTTGGGATAAATATTCGTTATCAATTCCGCTTTGATAGTGAAATTGCTAATACTCATCAGGTATTAATTGGGGTGAGTCTAAACTCTAAAGAATAAGAAATAAATAAAAAATATTACAGTATAAATATTTGGTGTTGGGCAGATTTGTAAAACAATCAATCAGGTATTTCAAATTTATGTTTTTAAGCAGAACAGTACAAATAGTTCTTAAACAAAGATAATTAAATACTTCTAAATTAAATATGGGGCGTATTATGAAAAACGTTATCTTATCTCTAATTTTTTTATTTCTTTGTTATCCATTATTTGCACAAAATATTTACTTTAGTGAACCAACAAGTTCTCATGTTGATTATATAGGAATAGAAGGAAGAGGGCCAATTGCGTATAATATGTATGCGGCTAATGGATGGCATATTGACTGGTACAAAGCAAGATTAACTTATCCAGATGGGAGCAAATCAAATTGGCAGAATGGTGAGACAGGTGGTTGGTGGGTAAGTAAAGCAGGTACATATTGTATTGAAGGAAGAGCTCATGGTACATATATTGGGACGGGGCAATCTTATGATTTATATACAAATTATTTCTGTTTTGAAGTTGTTGATGATTATGAGCCAATAATTCCTCAAAATCTTTCTGCAAACTGGTCGGGGGGACATCCAATTATAACATGGGCTGTAAATGAAGAATATGATATGGACAGCTACAATATAGGAAAAATGATTGTCAATGAAACTGGGTGGGCAAATGTAGCCACTATATCAAAAAATACAGGTCAGTGGATAGATGTTGATGTTTCATAGGAAGGTATGCTTAATCCAACTTATACTATAAAATACAAAATTAAGGCAAATGATATAAATGGAAACTCATCGAGTTATTCTGCAGATGTTTCTGTTACAGGTTTTACTCATAATTTATGGAAAAATAATATTGTACTGGATAAACAAGAAATTGAAAATGAATATGCTTTGTTTGTTAATTATCCAAATCCATTTAATCCAAGTACAACAATAGAATTTCAAGTTCCTGTAAGTTCTTTTACTAGTCTTATAGTGTATAATGTTTTAGGTGAGCAGATTAAAGAACTTGTTAATGATTTTCTTGGTAAAGGAAAATATTCAGTACATTTCAATGCTTCTGACTTGCCGAGTGGTATATATTTGTATAAATTAAAAGCAGGTACTTTCACTAATGTAAAGAAAATGCTTTTAACAAAATAATTTTAAGGTGGGCACTTGCCCACCAATTTTTAGGAATTCTATTCTTAAAGAAATAGTAAAAAAATATTTTTTATAATACCAATTTATATTTATCTAAAAAGTGATTATCGTAATCATATATTTAATTGTAACACAGACTTCTCAGTCTGTGATAATCTATTTTTCTGCCGAATAGATAGTTTACGATACAAAAAAAATAGAGACCACTTCTACAAATGAAATTCAGTTAATTGATTTTTGCAACATTGTTTTTTTTGAGGCTAAGCTATTTTCTATTAATTTTCCACATGAATTTGTATTAAGATTAAAAAATGGAAATAAATATTGTGATATGTAATTTCTATTTTCATATTACGGATATAACAATTTGAATATCTTTTTACATTTTTTATAAATAATTTTATTCACAATTTATATATTTATTTGACTTGCATTAAGTTCTTACACCTTATAGATTAGACATTTCTAAATACAAATACTTTCTAAAATTTATTGAGAATACATCTTAAAATATTTTTGTTATTTATGATGTTGGTGATTACCAATATTATCAGTGGACAGTCTAATTATTTAACCTTTTCTAAAACAGATACCTTTTTAGTCAATTTGGAAAATGTTTATAGATTAAATGCTATTCATGTTGTTCCAGCATCAGAACAAATATTTATAGGAAAAAGAAATCTAAACAGAAATGAGTATAAGTATGATATTACTAAGAATTCATTTTCATTGGATGATACATTATCATATTCATTTTTTGATACTATTACTGTTAGTTATCAATCATATTTATTGAAGCTAAGAAAAAATTACAAGCACCGCTCATTAGTAAAAGCATTTGATAAAAATCTTACTGATACTATAAGTATTGTAAAATCAGAGTCTATAGATCTTAGTTCTAAAGGATTATTTGGAAGGAAATTACAAAGTAGTGGAACATTGCTCAGGGGATTTTCTTTAGGAACAAATAAAGATATGACTGTTAATAGCGGGTTAAGACTTCAGCTTTCAGGAAAGATCTCTGATGATATTGAAATTGTTGCTGCTTTAACTGATGAAAATACTCCAATTCAACCGGAAGGAAATACAGAACGATTGGAAGAATTGGATAAAGTATTTATTGAAATAAAACATAAAAATATTTCCGGTGTTTTTGGTGATTATAATTATTCAACTAAGATTGGAGAGTTTGGTAGAGTTGATAGAAAATTACAGGGTGTTCTTGGTAAAGTGTCTTTTGAAAATTATGGTGGAGGTTTTTCTTTTGCTTCATCAAGAGGTAAATTTAATTCCATGCAAATAAATGGGATTGATGGAGTTCAAGGTGCTTATCGCCTAAGCGGAGCAGATAATGAAAATGATATTATTGTTATTGCGGGAAGTGAAAAGGTTTATTTGGATGGTAAATTATTAAAGCGTGGAGAAAATAATGATTACACAATAGAATATTCAAATGGAGAATTAACTTTTACACCAAAAGTTGTAATTACTTCTCTTAGTAGAATAATTGTTGACTTTGAATATACAAGTCGACAATATGAAAGAAATGTTCTTGGTGCAAATGCAAACGGAAGTTTTTTTAACAACAAACTTAAAATACAAATCAATGCCTTTCAAGAAGGAGATAATAGAAATAGTCCGATCGATATTTCTTTATCAAAAACTGATAAAGAGATTTTGAGAAATAGTGGAGATAATTCCTTGCTTGCGTCTACAAGCGGAGTAATCAAAATTGCAGATGATTCATTAGGAATTTATTCAAAACGAGATACAGTGATTAATGGAGAGGAGTTCTCATATTACATCTATAATCCCGGTGCAGAAAATGCAAAGTTTAATATTTCTTTTAGTTTTGTTGGACCAAATATGGGGGATTATAATAGAGCAAGTATTGGGAATTATGTATTTGTAGGAATTGGGAATGGTTCTTATATGCCGATAAGAATTTTACCGCTACCGGAAGTCAATCAAGTTGGAAATATTGTATTAAATTATTCACCTATAGATGAAATAAATTTGAACTTAGAATTTGCTGCCAGTAGTTATGATCGAAATACTTTTTCTAATAAGGATGATAATGATAATAATGGTTTTGCAAGAACAGTAAATCTTAATATTAAACCTTTGGATATTTCTATTAATAAAACAAATTTTGGAAAAGTAAGTGCTACTTTTAAGGATAGATATAAAGATGAACATTTTAAATCAATTGATAGAATAAACGAGATAGAATTTGATAGAAATTATAATACATCATATTCTGTAGGTAATGAAGAAACTTTAAGAGAATTAAAAATCAATTATTCGCCAGTTAAAGATTTTGATATTACCGGTCAATATGGACTTTTAAAGAGAGGAGCAAATTTTGAGTCGGAAAGAATATTATCAAAATTTAATATTAACAATTTCGAAAATATTAATCTTATGTATGATTATGATTTCGTTTCAACAACTTCGGTAAATCAAAAATCTAATTGGCTACGTCAAAATGGAAATATATCATATAATATTTGGAAGGTTCAACCTGGAATAGAATTTCGATCTGAAAATAAAAATGAAAATCTAATTTCTTCAGACTCTTTGCTTTCTAGCAGTATAAAATTTTATGAATATTCTCCATATTTACTTTTGCCAATCTCAAAAGGATTTAGTATCTCAACTAAATATTCCTTCACAAATGAAAAAGTACCGTTTCAAGGAAAGTTACAAGATGAATCTAAAACTTATGCTCATACATATTCATTAAATTATCGTGAACTGAAGGAGCTAAATTCTTCTATTGATATTTCTTTTAGAAAGAAAAAGTACTCTGATTTATTTGCAAGTAAGGGTTTTGGAGATAATGAATCTGTTCAAATAAGAGCACAAAATAAAATTAGACTTTTTAATAGGCTTTTTGAGGGAAATATATTTTATCAAACTGCCTCAGAAAGATCAGCAAAGTTAGAACGTGTTTTTGTTCGAGTTCCTAAAGGAACAGGTGGATATTCCTATATTGGAGATACAAATGAAAATGGTATTGCCGAAGAAAGTGAATTTATTCATGACCCTTATGAAGGTGATTTTATTTTGACAACAGTTCCTACTGATGAGCTTTTTCCTGTAATTGATCTAAAATTAAATACAAGGCTCAAACTGGATTTTGGAAAATATTTTAAGAAGACAAACTTAATTACTTCTGTATTAAATGTTCTAATTTCTGAAACTATTTATAGAATAGAAGAGAATAGTAGAGTATCGCAACCGGAAAAAATATATTTGTTAGATTTTAATTATTTTTTAGATGACTCAACTACAATTAGAGGATTCAATTACTTCCAACAAGATTTACATTTATTTAAGAACAAGCGTGACCTCTCATTCAGATTAAGATTTACTGAAAGAAATAGTCTTAATCAATTTAGTAATGGAATTGAAGAAACATATTTGAAAGAGAGGAGTCTTAAAATAAAATTTAGGATGGTAAAAGAATTAAATAACGAAACAGAATTTATTAATGAAATAGAAAATGTTGCTGCACCAATTAGTACAAATAGATCAAGACAGACAGTATCAAATAGTATCTCTAGTAATTTTTCCTACAGACCATATAGTAATTTTGAATTAGGTTTTCTTTTTAATGTTGGAAGACTGCAAGATAATTATCCGGAAAAACCAACAATAATAGATGAAAATAAAATAAGTGTAAGATTTACTTTATCATTATTAAAAAAAGGCAGACTAAGAGTAGAAATTGAGAGAACAGAATTATTAGCAAATACTTCTAAGAACATTATTCCTTTTGAAATTACTAACGGAAATTTGATAGGAAAAAATTATATTTGGCGAGCAAATTTTGATTATAGATTTTCTTCTAATTTACAAACTAATATTAATTATAGTGGGCGTTTACAAGGAAAGGGAAAAGTTGTAAATATTTTTACAGCAGAAGCAAGAGCATATTTTTAAGATGCTATTGTTTTTTATCTTTTTAGAAATAGCATTTACAAATATTGAAATTATAAACGACATAGAATAATAAGAGCAAAATAATTTGGAAAAGGAATTATGGAAATAAAATCAAGTTTAGTAGAAGTTCATATGGTAAAAGTAGTTGAAAATAAAATTAGATATTTGATTATGAAAAGATCTAGCCAGCAAAAATATCCGAACATTTGGCAAATGGTTACCGGGAAAGTAAGGAAAGATGAAAAAGCATATGAAGCTGCTATTAGGGAAGTGAAGGAAGAAACATCAATTAACGTAGAAAAACTTTGGATAGTTCCGCATCTAAATTCATTCTATAATTCAGATGATGATTCTGTTAATTTAATTCCTGTATTTCTATGTTTAGTAAATCCTTTAGCAGAAGTTAATATATCAGAGGAGCATCAAGAATTTAGTTGGGTTAGTAAGTCCAGAGCTACAAAAATGTTTGCTTGGCCTGGTCAGTCTAAATCATTAGAAATTATTCACGATTATCTTAAAGAAAAGAACAAAAACCTAAACTTTATTGAAATAACCTTTTGAGAAAATTGTACTTAAAATCATTTTTTGCATCACTCATTATTTTTATGATGAGCAGTAATAATTATTTAATAGCTCAAAGCATTGTAATAAAATCAGGTGAATTAAAAACTGATACAAGTATTACATCTTTGAAGTTAGAAAACAATAATGAAGATGATTACTTAATCAATGGTCTATTTTTTACTTCAGCAATTGCCGGTTCGTTTTTATTGGATAATACTTTTAGAAATGGATTGAAAGCAAAAAATGAAAATAATATATTCTTAAAAATTGGTCACAATTATGGTGAGGTTTATTACAATTACCTTTTTGCAGGAACAATGTTGTTATCACAGTTTGTATCAAAGAATAATAAAGTTGCTAAAACCGGTAAGATTTTGTTTGAAGCACTAACCGTAGGATCAATTGCAACAATATCTCTTAAATTTATTTTTGGAAAAAGTCGACCTTATTTGGGGAAAGGTAATATGGACTTTTTATGGTTTGAAACTAGTAATAGAAAAAACTCATTTCCATCAGGGCATGTTGTAACAGCATTTACAACCAGTACAGTTCTTTCGAAAAGCATTAATAACACTTATGCTTCAATAGTTCTTTATGGATTAGCAGGTTTAACTGTTTATCAAAGGATTACATCAGATAATCATTGGTTTTCAGATACAGTACTCGGAGCATCTATTGGATTTTTAGCCGGAGAATATCTAAGTGTATGGAATGAAAGAAATGAAGATAATAATTACTTACTCATTCCGTTCTTCACTAAGAATAATATAGCACTATCTTTTAGTTTCAATCTTTAATAAAAATGTAAATTAAAGTATTCTGATTTTTCTTATTTTTATTATATGTAAAAAAAAGAAATTATTGGAGGAGTTTTGGATTTTATTGTTGTTGGTTCAGTAGGTTTAGATGATGTTGAAACACCAATGGGAAAAGTAGAAAATGCTTTAGGTGGTGCAGCAACTTTTATTTCCTTATCAGCAAGTTATTTTACGAAGCCTGTTAAAATGATAGCTGTTGTAGGTGGTGATTTCCCAACTGAACATAAGCAAATGTTAGAGAAGCACAAGGTTGCATTAGATCATTTAGAAATTGTTGAGGACGGAAAAACATTTCGTTGGGGCGGAAAATACCATCAAGATGTTAATGTTAGAGATACAATATTTACTGAATTAAATGTATTTGAAAATTTTGATCCTAAAATTCCGGATATTCTTAAAAAAGATAGTTTTGTTGTTCTTGGTAATATTCTTCCTTCACTTCAACAAAGTGTAATTGAACAACTTGAAGGAGATAATTTTATTGTTACAGATACAATGAATTTATGGATTGAGACTGCAAAACAAGATCTTAGAAAAGTGTTGAAAAGTACAAATGCATTAATTATCAATGATTCAGAAGCTAGGATGTTGGCAGAAGAATCTAATTTAATAAAAGCTGCAAAAATAATTAGAGAAATGGGACCAGAGTATTTAATTATAAAGAAAGGGGAGCATGGTGCACTTCTTTTTCATGAAGATACTATTTTTTCTGCTCCCGCATATCCGTTAGAATCAGTATTTGATCCAACCGGAGCTGGTGATACATTTGTTGGTGGTTTTGCAGGTTATTTACATAAATCCGGCGACATGAGTTTTGAGAATGTTAAAAGAGCAGTAATATATGGTAGTTCAATGGCTTCATTTTGTGTTGAACAATTTAGTACAAAAGGATTAGAATCTTTAAATGAATCAAAAATACATGATAGACTTTTAGCATTTAGAGAAATTTCAAGGTTTGATGATGAGTGATTTTAAGTCAATTGAATTTAAGGATAATAAACTTATTTTAATAGATCAAACGAAACTTCCTCTTGAGGAAATTTACATAATAACTGATGACTATGAAAGAATAGCAGTAGCAATTGAAAGATTAGAAGTCCGTGGTGCTCCGGCAATTGGTATTACTGCAGCTTACGCTCTTGCACTGGGGGTAAGATTTTCTAAAGATGATTTCAAAATGATTTATGGCAGATTGGCACAGACAAGACCAACAGCGGTAAATCTTTTTTGGGCTTTAGAAAGACTTAAGAGAATATATGAAAAAGCTAAGAATCTAGATGATGTTTATGAATTACTTTTAGAAGAAGCAATAGAAATTCATAAAGAAGATATGATAATGTGTGATAAAATTGGTAAAAATGGATTGCAGATATTTAATAAAAAATCTGTTCTACTAACACATTGTAATACCGGAAAACTAGCGACAGGTGGAGAAGGAACAGCTTTTAATGTAATAAATCATGCTTTTAAAAATGATATGGTTGAATTTGTTTATGCTGATGAAACAAGACCGTTATTACAAGGTTCTCGTCTTACAGCATTTGAGTTAGCAAAAGCCGGAATCCCATTTGCAGTAAATACAGATTCAACAGCTGCATTCTTAATGCAAAAAGGGAAAATTGATTTGGTTGTTGTTGGTTCAGATAGAATTGCTTTAAATGGTGATGCAGCTAATAAAATTGGGACATATAATGTTGCTGTCTTATGTAAGCATCATGGAATCCCTTTTTATATTGCTGCTCCTACTTCAACAATTGATAGGAATTATAAAACCGGTAATGAGATTGAAATAGAATTTAGAAGTAAGTCCGAACTAAATTCTTTTCGTAATTCAAAAATTACTTCAGAAGAGTATGATGCTTTTTCTCCGGCATTTGATGTAACTCCTAATGAGTTAATTACCGGAATAATTACTGAAATTGCTCTTCATAAACCTCCTTATAATTTTGGTGAAATCTAAAATATAATGGCAGAGATTACCAAAAATGAAGCAATTATTTTACGAAAAACAAAGTATAGTGATTCAAGTCTAATTGTACAACTTTATACTAAATCTAATGGTAAAATTTCTACTTTACTTAAAGGAGCAAGAAGTGCAAAATCTAAGATTGGTAGTAAAATTGATTTGATAAATCATGTTGAGGTAGTTTTTTATAATAAAGAAGAAAGAGATCTTCAATTAGTAACACAAGTAAATCTTATAAATCATTTTCAAAACATTAAAGAAGATTTAGATAAAATTAAATATGCATCTGCAGTATGTGAGTTAGTTCTTAAATTAGTTCCGGAACATGAACCAAATGATAAATTGTTCCGTGGAACTATAAAAATTTTACAACTAATGAATACTCCAGAACAAAGCTCAATGCTTCTTTTCACTCAATATTTATTATTCTTTATTAAAGAAATTGGTTTTGAAATTTCTTTTGACCAATGTACAATGTGTGGATCTAGAATTTATAAGAAGAATGGTATTGGTTTTAGCTATGGAAGTGGAATTATCTGTAGCGAGTGTAATAAAGACAAAATGTTGTCATTTCAACTTTCTGAGGAACTTTTTAATTTATTTATATGTTTAAGCACCAAGAACAAATTAAAGACTTATAAAAAACAACATATTGAAAACATGATATTTATTCTTGAAAAATATCTTGTTTATCATAGTCCGGATTTTAAAGGAATTAAATCCCTGCAAATTTTATAATAAAGGAAGGTTATAATGAAAAGTAAAAATATTTTTGGAACAATCTCACTTTTAATTATTGGGGTTGTTTTTGGAGCAATTCTCGTTTCTAGTGCGGGATTGGTAAAACAAAGTAAAGCAGCTGGAGAAATAGAGATTGGTAGTCAAAGTTCTCCATTCTCTAATGTAACTTTTAGTGATTTTAATACAGCATTTATTCAAGTAGCTGAGAAGGTTACACCATCAATTGTAAGACTTACAGTTGTTAGTGAAACAAAAGAAAATCCTCATAAAGGTTTTGATTTTGATTTCCCTTTTAATTTTAGAAGAGATTTGCCAAGAGAAAGACAAGGTAGTGGAAGTGGTGTAATTATTTCTGAAGATGGATACATTCTTACTAATAACCATGTTGTGGCAAATGCAATAAGTGTGAAAATAGAACTATCTGATAAACGCGAACTTGATGCTGAAGTTATAGGAACAGATCCATTAACTGATCTTGCGGTAATTAAAGTAGATGCAGATGATTTACCAGCAGCATTCTTAGGTGATTCGGGTAAACTAAAAGTTGGTAGTTGGGTTATGGCAATAGGAAATCCACTTGGTTATCTAAGCTCAACAGTAACAGCCGGAATAGTTAGTGCTACAAGTAGAAATATTAGAATAATTGAAGATAGTTATGGTGTAGAAAATTTTATTCAAACTGATGCAGTAATCAATCCGGGTAATAGTGGTGGTGCATTAGTTGACTTGAATGGTGCGGTAGTTGGAATAAATACAGCAATTGCTACAAACGGTTTATCACAGAGCTATATTGGTTATGGTTTTGCAATCCCAATTAATATTGCTAAATCGGTCGCACAAGATTTAATAGATAATGGAGAAGTTAGTCGTGGCTATATAGGTGTTAGTATTTCAGATATTGATGCAGCTACAGCAAAAGCAATTGGTTTAGAAAAACCTAAAGGTATTATGATTCAAAATGTTGTTGAAGACGGTGCTGCATCAGAGGAAGATATTTTAGCCGGTGATGTAATTTTGAAAATTGATGATAGAGAAATAAATAAACCTAATGAGCTACAAGGTTATGTTGCTACTAAGAGAGCAGGTGCAACGGTTGAGTTACTTATATACAGAGATGGAGAAGAATTAACAAGAACAGTTAAGCTTAAAGCTCGTGAGAAAAAAGAAGGTGATAAAACAAAATTTGTTTCAAAAGAAAAATCTAACAAAAAAAATAAAAATCAATTAGTTGAAATTAAATTTGATGAATTAGGACTAACAGTTTCAGATCTTTCTGAAAGACAAATGAAGAAGTATAAAGTAGAAGAAGGAATTTTTATTAAAGATGTAAAGAGATTTAGTGAAGCTGCTAATCAAAGATTATTTGCTGAGTTAGTAATTGTAGAAGTTGATAAATCGCCTATAAACTCTGTGGAAGAATTTGAAGAAATAGTTAATTCTAAAAAAGGAAGTGCAATACTTCTAAAAGTAAAAGATATTAAAGGTAATCATAGTTTTGTCGGTTTGGAAATTCCTGAATAGAAAAGGTTCATGAAAAATTAAAAAGCGTTCATAATTTTATGAACGCTTTTTTTATATTTATAACTCCAATAAATAAGGACTAATAATGATTAGAATTCTAACTGCCGGAGAATCTCACGGAAAAGCTTTATCCGTAATAGTTGATGGCTTTCCTTCAAATATTCCGTTAACCAAAGAATTTGTCGATAATCAGTTACGCCGTCGTCAAATGGGTTATGGCCGTGGTGGTAGAATGAAAATTGAAACTGATCAAGTTGAAATTAATTCCGGAATTAGATTTGGTAAAACTTTAGGTTCACCAATTGCATTCAATATTTATAATAGTGATTGGAAGAATTGGACTAAAGTTATGAGCCATTCTCCTGTAGATGCTCATATCAAAAAAGTAACAATTCCACGTCCCGGTCATGCTGATCTTACGGGAATATCTAAATATAATTTTGATGATATTAGAAATTCAATAGAAAGATCTAGTGCAAGAGAAACTGCTGTGCGTGTTGCCGGAGCAACAATTGCAAAAAGATTTTTAGAAGAGTTTGATATTACTGTTGGTAGTTTTGTGGAAAGCATTGGTGGTATTTATCCACAAGAAAGTATGCTTAATAAATTATATCTGAATAAATTACCAAAGAACTTAAATGCTCAAAAACTTTCGGATAAAGCTGATAAAAGTGAAGTAAGAGTTTTTGACAAAGTACAAGAACAGCAAATAATAGAAAAAGTTCAAGTTGCTAAAAAGAATGGTGATACATTAGGTGGTAATATTGTAGTTGTTGCTACTGGTGTTCCGGTTGGGTTAGGTAGTTATATGCACTTTGATAGAAAACTTGATGCTGCTATTGCTTTTGAATTCATGTCGATTAATGCAATAAAAGGTGTACAAATTGGAAGCGGTTTTGAATCATCTGAATTATTTGGTTCAGAATCTCATGATGAAATTGTAATGAGAAAAGGAACTTTAAATAGAAGAACTAATAGAGCCGGTGGAATTGAAGGTGGTATTTCAACTGGATTACCTATTATTGTTAAAGCTGCAATGAAACCAATTGCAACCTTAATGCGACCAATTCAAACAGTTAACCTTAATACTATGAAGTCAATGAAATCGAGAAGAGAAAGAAGTGATTTTATGGCTGTACCGGCATGTGGCGTAATTGGAGAGGCTGCTTTAGCTTGGGTTCTTGCTAAATTTATGTTAGATAAATTTGGTGGCGATTCATTAGAAGAAACAAAAGAAAATTATAAAAATTTTGTAGATAATTTACAAACTAAAATAACTAACAATTTTAAAGATTAATTGTATTTTCAGTAAAGCTGAAATAACAATATCTAACACTAATATTTTGGAGAATCAAAAAAATATTCTCTAGAATATTATAAAATGAATTATAATTATGATAAAATTAGACAAGTTTACATTTAATCCGTTTCAAGAAAACACATATATAATTTGGGATAGTATTTGTAAAGATGCAATAATAGTCGATCCTGGCTGTTCAAATTCTATGGAAGAAAAACTATTAACAGATTTTATAAATAACAGTGATCTCAAGATTAAATATTTAATAAATACTCATTGTCATATTGATCATATTTTAGGCAATAAATTTGTAAAAGAAAAATATCAAATTGATTTTTATGCTCCGGAACTAGATGTTCCGCTATTAGATAAAGCAGTTGAGCAAGCCCAAATGTTTGGTATCGAAATTAACCAATCGCCAATGCCCGATAAATATTTAACTGAAGAACTTACATTAAGTTTAGGGCAATCGGAAATGAATTTTGTATTTACTCCTGGACACACACCTGGCGAGTATTGCATTTTATTCCCTAAAGAAAAAATTTGTATAAGTGGCGATGTGTTGTTTTTAGAAGGAATAGGACGTACTGATCTTTGGGGTGGAAATTATGAAACATTGATCCAATCTATTCAGCAAAAACTTTTTGTTTTAGATGATGATTATAAAGTTTTTCCTGGGCATGGTGATAGTACAACAATTAAACATGAGAAAACTCATAATCCATTTTTGATTTGATATAAATAGGAAAATTATTGGTAAACTTGTGTTCATTTAATGGTTGATTCTGGTAATTCTATTAAATAAATTGATACTTTAAAGATCTCAATAACTCGAAAATTTATGACCAAATTAAATATTCCACATAACAAAGACTTTATTGTTTCAAAATTTATTTTAACACTTGTCTTTGTTTACATTATTCTTTTTGAATTTATTTTACCAATAAACAAAGTTCTACCCAAACCATCTGTTTTAATAGATTCTTTTCCAACATTAATTTATGAATATCATTTTGTTTCTAAGTTCCTATTTACATTTGCTATGGTTTACTTAGCTATTCTAATCTCATTTTTATTGATTAGTCTTTTTAGTAATATTTTGATAAAAATAATTAAAAATTTTCCGCTGGCATCAAAAATTTTTGTGATTGGTAAATTTTTTATTCCTCTATTTTTAATCTTTTTATTTGAACAATGGTTTAATAGTTCAACATATGGACAATATTTATTCGTTTTTATTTTGGTAATGGGTTATCTTAAAATCTCTTTCTTCAACTCTTATGATTTAATGAAAGATGAATATATAATTTCGGCAAGAAGCTTAGGTTTAACCGAGAGTGCAATTTCTAAAAAAGTTATTTGGAAATCTATACAGCCATATTTGTTTAGAACTGTTCAAGAAAATCATATTTTTATTTGGAGTTTTGTAATTATTTATGAGTTTATTTGTCAAACTGATGGAATTGGAACAGCACTTATTACTGCAGTTAAATACAACGATTTTAGTATAATTATTTTGATTATTATATTCGTGATTCTTGCATTTTATTTAATGGAATTAATATTAAATAAAGTTAAACAAAAATTCTTTTTCTGGAATTAGATTATGGGAAACGTAATTTTATCTGTAGAAAATTTAAGTAAAGAGTACACCGACAAAGTGGGCTATAAAATAAACTTATTAAAGAACATTAATTTACATATTGATAATAATGAATTTGTATCTATTCTTGCTCCGTCAGGTTCGGGTAAATCTTCATTGTTAAAAATAATTGGACAAGTAGATAAACCGACAAGTTGTGGAAATTTTGTAAAAGGAAAAATTACACCAATAATTCCCTCAAAGCCAGCTTCGTTTCCTTGGCTTAATGTTTATGAAAATATAAAATTTAATTCTAAATATTCAAGTCAACAAATACAAGAAATAATTAACTTAGTTGGATTAAATGGATATGAAGATCATTTTCCGAATAATAAGAGTAAAGGATTTAGATTTAGAATTAGTTTGGGAAGAGGACTAGCTAATAATCCGGAATTAATAATTGTTGACGAACCATTTAATAATCTTAATTCTGAAACTAGAAAAGAAATGTATGAACTATTAAGAAAAATTAATATAGAAACAAAAATTCCATTTTTATATGGAACAACAAATATCTCCGAAACCATCTTTTTTTCAGATCGTATTTATTTAATGAAAAAAAATCCCGGTGAAATAGTTGACGAAATAAATGTTACCTTGCCACATAATAGAACGATAGATATTTTGGAATCAGAAGAATTTATTTCAATTAGAACAAAAATAGAAAACAAGTTTAAAAAAGAAACCGATCAATTATTCTATAACTTTTCCATTTAAAAGAAGACTAACTATGAAAGAAAAAATTGAAAAACTTGAATCATTAAGAGAAGAAGCAAAACTCGGTGGTGGTGAAAGGCGTATCGCCAGTCAGCATAAAAAAGGAAAACTAACAGCTAGAGAAAGAATAGATTTATTAGTAGATGAAGGAAGTTTTGACGAACTGGATATGTTTGTTAAGCATACATCTAACGATTTTGGGCTGGATAAAGAAAAATATTTGGGTGATGGCGTTGTTACTGGCTTTGCACGAATAAATGGCCGACCTATTGCACTTTATAGTCAAGATTTTACTGTTTTTGGTGGATCTCTTTCTGCAAGTCATGCAAAAAAAATATGTAAAGTTATGGATATGGCAATGAAAATTGGTGTGCCAATAATCGGATTAAATGATTCCGGCGGAGCACGAATTCAAGAAGGAGTTGTTAGTTTAGGAGGCTATGCAGAAATATTTCTCCGTAACACCTTAGCATCCGGAGTAATTCCTCAAATTTCGGCTATTCTTGGTCCATGTGCCGGTGGCGCAGTTTATTCACCTGCAATTACAGATTTTATATTTATGGTAAATAAAACTAGCCATATGTTTGTTACAGGCCCAAATGTTGTAAAAACTGTAACACATCAGGAAGTTACTTTTGAAGAACTTGGTGGAGCTGAAACCCATACAACAAAAAGTGGTGTTGCACATTTCGCATTTGAAAGCGAAATTGAAGTATTACAGAATATTAGAACTTTAGTTGATTATTTACCGTTAAATTGGAAGGATAAGACACCTGAAAAATATTTTAATTTTGAACAAGATTTATCAGTTCCTAAATTAGATGATATTATTCCAGAAAATTCTGTGAATCCTTATGATATGCATGATGTTATTAAGCTTCTTTTAGATAATGGTGAATTTCTAGAAATTCAAAAAAACTTTGCAGAAAATTTAATTGTAGGTTTTGGTCATGTTGGAGGAATTTCTGTAGGAATTGTAGCAAATCAACCAATGGTTTTAGCAGGTGTATTAGATATAGATTCTTCGGTAAAGGGAGCACGATTTATAAGATTCTGTGATGCTTTTAATATTCCATTATTAGTTTTGGAAGATGTTCCCGGATTTTTACCTGGAACTGAGCAAGAATGGAATGGCATTATTAAACATGGTTCTAAATTATTATTTGCTTTTAGTGAAGCTACAGTTCCGAAGGTTACAGTAATTACAAGAAAAGCTTATGGCGGAGCATATGATGTGATGAATTCTAAACATATTCGTGGAGATTTTAATTTTGCTTGGCCTTCGGCAGAAATTGCTGTAATGGGACCCAAAGGTGCAGTTGAAATAATTTCGAAAAAAGAAATTGCTGAAGCTAAAAATCCTGAAGCTGAATTGGAGAAAAAATTATCTGAATATATAGAAAAATTTGCAAATCCTTATGTAGCTGCTGAAAGGGGATATGTTGATGATGTTATTAAGCCAAGTGAAACAAGATTAAAAATTATTAATGCTTTTCAGTTATTAAAAACTAAGGTTGATACAAATCCTAAGAAAAAGCATACCACAATTCCATTATAATAATTTGGTTTAGATATTGTAAGAAAAGCATAATTTATTTTATATCCTAAATAAATTATGCTTTCATAATTCTTTAAAAGAAATCTACAAAGAAACCAATACCAAATTGATTTACTCTTTGCGAGTAATATTCACTAAATGGATTTGCTCCAATATAATATGAGAGATAAAATACTAGACCTTTTTCATCCCAATTACCAAATTTTACTCCACCCATAAACTTACTATTTAATTGATATTTAGGTGATCCGACTAAATTAAATTGAGATGCTAAAAACAAATTAGTTTCTGCTCCAAAGGTTTTATCTAATAAATTATTAAATGCTAATTCATATCCAAAATAACCTGACCATTTTTCTAATTCTAATGGTCTGACCATGGTAGCATAAGCAATTGTACCATAGGTTCTTAGCGCTCCAAATGATGGATAAAATTGATAACCTAAGGAAATTTCTCCAAAATCTTTAGTGAATGGTATGGGAGTATCATTATTAATCCATCTTCTTTGATATCTATCATAATGTCCATCAACTAAATGTGCACTATTATGAATTATTCTGAATCTTGAAATAAATTTTCCTTTTTCGTACATCTTTGAATATGCAAAATTTCCACCAAAAAAACCGTCTAGAGCATCAATTTGTAACCTATTCCCGCTATAACTAGTTGAAAGGGCATATCCCATAAATTCTACAGAAAGGCTTAAAATACTATTAGATTCAGGAAATGTAAATCTTATAAGATCAACATTATTTCCTAAATCAACTTTCATATCTGCATTTGAAGTATAATATAGGATTCCTACTCTAGCTTCTTGATAATTTGCTTTAAAAGGTAAAAAGTGTAGTCCTTGAGGGAATATTTCCATTTGATAGTTTAAATCTTCTTGAGCAATTAGAGCAGATAAACCAATCAAAAAAAATATTGTTAAATATAACTTTTTCATTTTTTTTCCTTATGAGTAATTTCTTATAAATCCTATAAAATACTTTCGAATTTTTTCGAAAATATTTTACTAGTAATTAGAAGGAAGTATTAAGATATGTCAAATTAACTTATTTGATTACAAGATTATTATAAAAACCATATAATAATTGACTTGATAAAATTCTCATAACTTTATAGTTTACAATAACTAAAATAGGGTTTATTTGTGAAGATATATATATATTCTGTAATTATTTTTACCATTGGATTATTTATAAATAGTTGTTCTAATTTTAATTTTGTTTCCGAAAAAGAATTATATCAACAAGATAGTTTAGCTGCAGTTATAAAAACTGAAAGAATTATTAATGAGTTGTTGGAAACTTCTCGTCAAAAATACGTTGATGCTTTAAAAAAGGAAACAGTTGGTTCTACATCTGCAGCTTTATTTGCCTTTGATTCTGCACTTAGTATAATTACTGAGTTGAGTTATTATCCAAATATTGAAGAAAATGAAGCCTATACGGAACTTGAAAAATCAATAATGGATGATTATCATATTTTTATTGAAAGTTTGCCGGAATTACCAGAAGAAGTTCCGGACTATGCTTATGAAGAATGGCTCAATAGTCATTTAGCTGAACTAACAGATCCGGAATTAGAAGATGTTGAAGTTGATGAAAGGAGCACAATTGTAATTGGTGATTTTCCCCTTGAAGTAAATAAGTATGTTGAGCAATATATTGAATATTTTACTGGAAGAGGACGAAGACATATGGAATATTGGTTGGAGCGAACAGGCTATTATTTCCCTATGATGGCTGAAATTTTTAGAGAAGAAAATGTTCCAACACAATTAATATTTTTGAGTTTAATTGAAAGTGGATTACGCCCTAGTGCAAAATCACCTGCTAGAGCAGTTGGATTATGGCAATTTATTCGGAGCACAGGTAGGTATTATGATCTTAAAGTAGATTTTTATGTTGATGAAAGGCGTGATCCGGAAAAATCTACTCGAGCAGCAGCCAAGCTTTTAAGAGATTTATACCTTACTTATAATGATTGGTATTTAGCATTAGCATCATACAATTGCAGTCCCTCAACAATTAGAAGAGGTATCAGAAGAACCGGAGAAGCTTCATTCTGGAAAATCAGAAAATTTCTTCCAAGAGAAACAAGAAATTACGTTCCTCAATATATAGCAGCAACATTAATTGCAAGTCAACCCGAAAAATATGGATTTTCTGATGTTAAATATAAAATCCCAATTGAATATGAAAAGTATACAATAAATGAGGCTATTGACTTAACGGTTTTAGCAAAATGTGCAGGGGTAACTCTAAAAGATATGAAGGAGCTAAATCCGGATTTAATTCAGCATCATACACCTCCAAATTATCCTGGTGGTTATGAATTAAAAGTTCCGGCTCAAACTTATTCTGCTTTTGTAAAAAATGTTCAATCAATTCCTGATGATGCTAAACTTCAATATGTTTTGCATAAAGTAAGAAGAGGAGAAACTCTTTCAGGTATTGCTCACAAATATGGTGTTCGTTTAAGTCAATTGGCTAAATTTAATAAGATTTCAAAAAAGTCAAGAATTTATCCTAATGTTAAACTAAAAATTCCGATATCAAAATATATTAGTAATGATTTTGACCTAAATACAGATGTTGCTTTAGCTATTGAGAAAGAAAAAAAAGGGGAAGCACCATATCGATTTGTAGTAAATGAGGAGAGTGAAAACAAAGATTTTTTAAAGATGTATAAAGAAAAAATAAATGAATTGCCTGGACAGGTAATCATTCCAGAAGGAAGAGAAGCCGTTGATTATAGAATTAAGAGTGGTGATAACTTAATAGATCTTGCTGATTTATTTGAAGTAAGAGTTTCGGATATTAGAAATTGGAATAATCTCCCATATACAACTACAATTCATGTTGGACAAAATTTGAAATTTTATGTTCCAAAAGAAAAAGTACAAGAATTTTCAAAACTTAATAATTATTCTAGAGCTGAAAAGCTGAAAAAAATATATGCAATTTCTGGCGAAGAGTGGATTGAACACAGAATAAGAAGGGGAGAAACTTTAGGTTCAATAGCTTACAAATATGGAACATCGATTTCAAAGTTAAAAAAATGGAATGGATTAAGAAGTAGTAGAATTTATAAAGGTAAAAAACTTTTAATCTATACAGGTAGTAATTCTAATGTAGTTGCAGTAAAAAACTCTAAATCAAGATCTTCAAGATCAAGTAAATTAGTTAAATATAAGGTGAAAAGAGGCGATACAATTGGAGAAATTGCAGAAAAATTCAGAGTATCTACCAGAAATATTAAAAAATGGAATAAACTTAAATCTAATAGAATTTATGTTGGTAGAACCTTAAAAATTTATTCTGATGTTAGTTTGGCAAGAAAATCCAATCGTTCCAGTTCCGGTGATAATATTTATTATACAGTAAAAAGAGGTGATACAATTGGAAAAATTGCTATAAAGAATAAAGTAAAAATTGCAGAAATTAAGAAATGGAATAAGCTAAAATCTGATAAAATTGTTGTAGGACAAAAACTTAAAATTGGTGCAACTACAACAATTGCAAAAGCTCGAAAGAAAACTAATACTTCTAATGCAAAAATTCACATCGTAAAAAGAGGTGAAACTTTAGGACATATTGCTGAAAAATATCATGTTAGAGCTAGAGATATTAGAAAATGGAATAATATTCGTGGAAGTGTAATTAGAGTTGGGCAGCGTTTGACAATTTATCCAAGAGGAAGTAATAAATTTGCTAGAAAAGATTAAGAGATAATAAAAATTAAAAAAAAAAGGATGGCTTAGAGCCATCCTTTTTTTTGCTATTCACAATCAACTTAATTATTTAGATAAAATCATCTTATTTGTTTTAGTAAAATTATTGGAAGATATTTTATAAAAGTATAATCCAGAAGGTAAATTAGAAGCATTAAAGTTTATAGAATAATTACCTGCTGATTGATGTTCATTTACTAAATTTTCAATTTCTTCACCAATTACATTAAATACAGAAAGTTTAACAAATCCATTTTGAGGAAGTGTATAACTTATAATTGTTGTAGGATTAAACGGATTAGGATAATTTTGATTTAATTTATATGCATTAGTAGTAATATTTTTATCATTAACATCTGATGGATCATGAACTGTAAAACCAAAACCAATGGATGAAAAATGTTTACTATAAATTGACAAAAACTCTTCTTCTGTTTCTTTTCTTATTCCAACATAATCCGGCTTCGATTCTGAATCAATATAATACGGAGTAAAATCTTCTAGTGAATAAGAAATAAGACTTAAAAAGTTTCTTATTTTAGCTAAAGGGATTTTGAAATATGATTCCTTGCCATTTTCAAGGAAATAATAATTAGAACCAACATAAAGACCTGATTTTTCTCCAGTTACTGAAATATCTAAATAAGTTAATTCAAGTAAACTATCTTTACTTGTTAGATCACTTAAATCTAGATCACATAAACCTGATAAAATAATATCACAACTAATATTTTCTTTTAAGCTTCCCATTGGAAAACCTAATTCTCCACCAACAATTAGATTGTAGAAAAATTGATTATTAGAATTTCCTTCAGGGAAAGTGTAATCTTCGAAAACCATATTTTCACCTTCCAAAAAACTACCTTTACTAATAGAAATATTTTCTCCGGAATTACAGTCTTCTACTAGAAAATTATAAGTAATTGTATGTTGCGCAAATAAAGATGTTGTTACAAAAAGAAGTGCTAATAATCTTAATTTCATTTTACTCTCCCAAAGTTGAAAATTTTTGAAACAAAAAAAATGAAATTGAATACTTTTATTGTGATGCAAAACACCAAATTATTTATATAAGAAATACTGACTCGAAGTTCTCAAAAAGCTATCTATATCTTTATTTAAGAATTTCTTTACATCATTTAATTTAGTATTCTTGTTCTCTAAGTTAATTATTTTATCAGTCCCAATAGCTTTATAAAACATTTTAATTTCGGAATTGGAGGTAATTGTTAATAAATCATTTTCTGGATATAGTTCCTTTAAAGCACACATTATATAGAATTGAGTTGCCATTAAATTTATTTTGTTGTAATCTGTTATATGAATTTGAACTCCTTGTAAGTCTTTTCCTTTTCCAAACGCATAATATGGTTTAAATGTAATTGGTCTAAAGTATAATCCCAAAATATTTTGATTATTTAAATAATTAGCTAATTCTGATGAATTTATCCATTCTGCTCCAATAATTTGAAATGGTAAAGTGTAACCAACTCCAATTGAAATTGCACTTCTGAGCTCACCTAAAATACCTGTCATTGGATAGAAAAATGGGGAATAAGAATGAGGAATATGAGGTGAAGTTGGAATCCATTGAAGTTTTGTATCTTCCCAAGTCATATTTCTATTCCAATTTTTCATTGGAATAACTTTAAGATTAAAATCCTTGGAAGTTTTCACCATCTTTTCACCAACAAGTAATTTTGCCAGTTCACCAACAGTTAAACCGTATACGTAAGGAATAGGGAATTGACCAATAAATGAAATGAACTCCGGCTCTACAATGTTTCCTTCAACTTTTTTACCACCTAAAGGATTTGGTCTATCAAGAATTATAAAATCAAGTCCAAATTCTGATGCAGCTTCAATTGCTAATCCCATTGTACTTATATATGTATAGGATCTGACACCAATATCTTGAATGTCATAAACTAGAACATCAAGTCCTTTTAACATTTCTTTATTAGGTTTGTGAGATTTACCGTAGAGTGAATAAACTGGTAAATTAGTTCTTTTATCGATATAATGCTTTAATAGTTTTCCACCTTTATTGTTTCCACGAACACCATGTTCAGGACCAAATAATGAAATTAAATTAACTTCCGGTGTTTCATGTAAAATATCAATTGTAGATTTTAATTTTGAATTTACTCCGGTTTGATTGGTAATTAAACCAACTCGTTTATTTTTAAGAACAGCAAATTGACTTTGTTGTAAAACATCGATTCCTAATTGAATAGGTTTCGCACCTTTTAACATAGCATTATTTTTGATAACTAAATTAGTATCAGAATTTAAATGAGTGATTTGCTGAGTTGAAGCATTAGGAACAATTTTAGAAGAGCAGCCCCAAAACTGTAAAAAAAATAATATAAATAAGAAATGTGTAGCTTTAGTTTTTGAAGAATTCCACATTCCTTTAGATAAATAAATAGTATTGCCCATTAATAATTCCGATTTTATCAAATATATATAATAGAATTTTGATAAATAATTCAACTAATTTAATTAACTGCTAAAAACAATTTCGCCTTTCTTTATAGTCATACAATTTAAGTTATTTCCAAAGTGGTATAAAAGATCAGAATAATTATGCGTATTAAAAATAGCAAAGTCAGCATTTTTACCTATTTCAATACTACCACAATTATTTGAACAACCTAAAGCTTTAGCAGAGTTGATTGTATAAGACGAGATTATTTCATTTAAAGTCATTTTCATATTAAAGGCAGCTAAACCCCATACAAGACTTATATTATTAATATGAGAAGAACCGGGATTGAAGTCAGTTGCCAAAGAAACAATAGTATTATTATTAAGTAAAGTTCTTGCCGGTGCAAAACTATATTGTAGAGAATAAGAAACTCCAGGTAGTAAAACAGCAACGGTTTCACTATCGTTAAATAAATGTGCTTGTTCTTCACTTAAAACTTCTAAGTGATCAACACTATTTGCGTTCATACTAAGTGCAAGATCAAGACCACCAATTGAATTAAATTGGTCTGTGTGAAGTTTAATATCCATACCTAAATTTTTTGCAGTCGAAAAAATCCTTTCAACTTGTTTTGAAGAAAATGCTGTAGATTCACAAAATGCATCAGTTGCAGTTGCAAGTTTATTCTCAGAAATATAAGGTAACATTTCATTAATAATTATCTCAACATACTTTTCTTTATCGTTTGCATATTCAGGTGGGAAAGTGTGAGCACCTAAAAAAGTAGGAATAATTTCAATTGAAAAAATCTTGTTTAATTCATTAATAACTTGGAGAAGTTTAATCTCATCGTAAAAACTTAAACCGTAACCACTTTTTATTTCTAAAGTAGTTACACCTTGAGCAATAAAATTTTCTATCCTTGGTTTTGAAATTTCTAATAATTCTTCAAATCCGGATTCGCGAACAGCTTTAACAGTAGAGTTTATTCCTCCTCCGGCTTTTGCAATTTCTTCATAGCTTTTTCCGGAAAGTCGCATGTTAAATTCATCTGAACGAGAACCTGAAAAAACTGTATGGGTATGGCACTCAACTAATCCAGGTAAAATAATTTTACCTGATAGATCAATTTTTGTATCGTACTTAGTGTTTCCAATTTTTGTGGTAGGAAATATTTTTTTGATCTTACCATTCTCAACCAATATCGAATAATTTGTTAAAATACCAATATCATTTTGTTGTGTGCCTCTTTTAAAATTGGTTCCTTTTGTATCTACTGTAATTATCTGCGATGGATTATATAAAAGTGTTTTCATTTGTGCCACATTAATGTTTTAAAAGTTATAAGCTATATAATATTAAATATTTTTGTCAAATACTCAATAATTTAGTAAATTTAGCCCTTAAAAATTAGGAATTTGTTATGCCCCCATCAAAAAAGTATAAAGTACTTTTCATTACTTCGGAAGTTGTTCCATTTGTTAAAACAGGTGCTTTAGGAGATGTTTCGAGCTCATTGCCACAAAAATTACAAGAGTTAGGACATCAAGTTAGAATAGTTGTACCTAAATATGGAGCAATTGACGAAAGGAAATATAAAATTCACGAAGTTGTTAGATTAAAAGATCTTAAAACTGAAATTGGAAATAAAGAAGTAATTTATTCTTTGCGATCATCATTTTTAGTTGGTTCAAAAGCTAGAGTTCAACTATACTTTTTAGATAATGATGAATATTTTGGAAGTAGAAGAAGTATATATGCCGATCCAATTAGTGGTAAAGATTATAAAGATAATGATGAAAGATTTATTCTCTTAGCCAAATCAGTTTTTGAATTAATCTCAAAACTAGGATGGATACCCGATATTATTCACTGTAACGATTGGCAGGGGGGATTAATTCCCGTTTACCTAAAAACTCTTTTCAAAGATGAAGAGATGTTTAATCCGATAAAGACAGTTTTTACAATTCATAGTTTAGCTAAGCAAGGTGAATTTCCTAAATCAACTTTTGCAAAAACCGGATTACCAACAGAGTTAAATAACGAAAAAGGATTATTGTTAAACAACAAGTTTAATTTTCTAAAGAGCGGTATTCAATTTGCTGATACAGTTACAACTGTTAGTGAAACTTATTCTAAAGAAATTTGTAAGGATAAAGAATTAAGTGGAAATTTATTTCCGGTTCTTAAGTCAAGAGCAAAAGATTTACATGGAATTGTTAATGGTATTGATGGTGCAATTTGGAATCCGGAAAAGGATAAACAAATTGCTAAAAAATACTCTATCAAGAATTTGGAAGGTAAATTAGAAAATAAAAAAGTTTTACTGGATAAATTTGGTTTGGATTATGATGAAACAAAACCTGTTGTTGGAATTATTTCCAGACTAAATGATGATAAAGGTTTTGATCTTGTTCCGAAAACATTTAAAGATTTGATGAAATTGGATGCGCAATTTATTTTGCTTGGAGCAGGTGATAAAAAATATGAAAGTTTTTTTGAAAAGAACTTTGTGAAGTATGCTGATAAATTTGCTGTGTATTTAGGATTTGATGATCAATTGGCACATTTAATTGAAGCCGGTTCCGATATGTATTTAATGCCTTCAAAAATTGAACCTTGTGGATTAAACCAAATGTATAGTTTAGTCTATGGAACAATTCCAATAGTAAGAGAAACCGGAGGTTTAGCTGATACTGTTGAACGATACGATGAAAAAACAGGTTCAGGAAATGGATTTGTATTTAAGAAGTATACATCTAAAAGCTTAATTGATGAATTATCTAGAGCTATTGCTCTTTACAATAATGATAAAAAAGCTTGGCTTAAACTTCAAAAAGCTGGAATGAAAAGTAATTTTACTTGGTTAAATTCGTCAAAATTGTATGTAGATCTTTACAAAAAGATTCTTAGTTGATTTCATGCAAAATAAAGCTATCTTTCTTGATAGAGATGGAACAATTAATATTGATTCGGGGTATATAGCTAATCCAAATGATTTAGAATTATATTCAGATGTTCCAAAAGGAATAGTAACTTTAAGAGAAAAATTTGGATTTAAGATTATAGTTATTTCGAATCAATCTGGAATTACAAGAGGTTTAATGACCTCATCTGATGTTGATAAGGTAAATGAGAAAGTAAACATTCTACTTTCAGAATTTAGTACAAAGGTTGATGCTTTTTATTTTTGCCCTTACCACCCAGATTTTGATTCTGAAGAAAAATGTGAGTGTAGAAAACCATCACCTAAAATGGTCTTTAACGCTGCAAAATGTTTTAATATTGATTTAACTAAATCATATTTTATTGGAGATAAAGAATCGGATATATTGTGTGGGAAAAATGCTGGAATAAAAACAGTTCTTTTAACAACTACAATGAAAAAAGAAAAAATTATTGAGTTGCAAAATTCACAAAATTCACCCAACTTTGTTTCCACAAATTTTTTAGATGCTGTTAATTATATTGTGAGTAATTTAAATGATGAAAATATTTAATAAGAGCTTATTAAGTTCTTTTATTTTAGTAATAATTTCTACATTATTTGTTTCATGCGGAGATGATCCAACTTCTATTGGAAATTCACTTATTCCTGATGGAGATAGATTAAATAGTAAAGAAATAGAAGTATTTCCAGATTCACTAAGTGATTCTTTTATTTCTTTCAAAAAAGATATTTCATTTTTTGGTTCTTCAAATAGAATTCTATTAGGTAAATACGAAAATATTGTTAGTGAAATTCTTATTTCTTTTACTATAGAGATTCCAGATAGTGTAGAAGAACATTTAAAAAACAATACCGGAAAAGTCGATTCTTCATGGATTGAGATGGAACCAAATTATTGGTTAGGCGATAGTCTTGGATTTGGACTTTCAGCAAAAGAAATAAAAACATCTTGGACTTCAATATATATGAATAAAGAAAAAATTGATGAAATTAAGTCCTCTATTGGTCCGAATGTTTTAGAATCACTAAGTTATGAACCAGGTGATACAGTAATTAAATTTGGTATTTCCAATGACCTTATTACTAATTGGGTTGGTGTATTATTTGACGAATCTTATCCTGCAAATTATGGAATTTTATTATCACCATCTGAAACAACAAATGGAATAGCTGGCTTCCAGGCACTTACTTCTGTTAAAAAAGATCTTTATCCATTACTTAAAATAGTTTTTAAATTTGATAATGGTGCTATAGATACTATTGCAGCAATACCTAAACTTGATATGCACTATATAACTGGTGAAAGATTAATTGAAGCTCAGAATGAAGTGTTACTTCAAGATGCTATTGGAATCAGAGGAAAATTAAAATTTGATTTACCTGTTTTACCAGAAGGTGTTATTGTTAATACCGCTGTTTTGGATTTATATTATAACGAAAATAATTCTTTTGAAGGATCTGTTAAAACAGATACTGTTGCGTTAAGTTTCTATTATGATTCAGAATCTGATTCAGTTAACAACGCATTTGGTAAATATCCGTTAATAAAGAAAAATGGGAAATATTCTGGAGAGGTAAAACGGTTTGTTCAAAGATGGTTGCTTGGTGAACCCAATGAAGGACTTGAAGTTTATTTATCTGATGGTAATAGAACTGCTTCAGCAATCTCATTTTACGGAAGCAATTATCCAAATAAAGAATTAAGACCTAGAATAACAATTTATTATACAACTAAATAGTACATATGAAAAAAATAATTTTAACGATTTTTGTAGTTTTTACTTTTGTAAATAGCACCTTTGCATCTTCTGGTGGATCATTGTACTCGAGGTATGGAATTGGGGATTTATATTTGCCTCAATCAGGATTGCATCTTTCTCTTGGTGGTTATGGTAGTTCGCTTTATAATTCAAGATATTTAAATCTTGTTAACCCAGCAGCACTTACTTCAATTAAAAATACAAGATTTGGAGCTGGATTAAATACAAATATTTCGTTTTTAGATGATGGCAATGCTAGTGCTGTTTATTCTCATGTTAAATTTCAGGGATTCCAAATTGCTTTTCCAGTAAAGGAAACTTGGGGCATTGGTTTTATGATGGGTATGACACCATATTCAGTTGTCAATTATGATGTTGTAAATAATGTAAAAGAAGCCAATACTGCTTTAGCAACTAGTAAGGAAATGTTTAAAGGTACTGGAGGAATATCAAAGCTTTTCTTTGGTTTTTCTTATCTTTTACCTGGCGATATCTCTTTTGGTGCATCATTGAATTATTTTTCTGGTGATATTAGATATCAATCTTCATTCACTTATTCAAATACTTCAAAGTTTTTTGATTCTAATTTTACTTCTGAATATAAATTTAGAGGAATGGGCGGTTCATTAGGACTAATTTCGCCAGACTTTGCTAAAGTATTTAAAATGAAAGATGTATCAAATTTTAGACTTGGTTTTAGTTATGAATTCAATGGAAAAATCAATACTGATACGGCTATTGTAACTAAAACTGTAATTGGTACAAACTCTTCTTCAATTGGAAGAGATTATACTGTATTGCCATCAAAATTATCGATGGGATTAAATCTTACTATTAGTGATAAATATTTATTAGTTTTGGATTATACTTATCAGCCATGGTCAAAATTTGAGCTGAATGGTATTAAATCAAATAGTTTGCAGGATTTAACCAGATATAGTTTAGGGTTTGAAGTTGGTGAACAAACAAGAAGGTTTGCTTCTTTTTGGGAACTAGTTAAGTATAGAGGAGGTTTAAGTTATGAACAAAGTCAATACAAAATAAATGGCACAGGGATAAATCAGATTGGTATTCATGCAGGAATATCATTTCCTTTAGGACAAGAAAATAGTATTGATCTTGGTTTTATGTATGGAATAAGAGGAGATAATACTTCCGGTTTAATTAGAGAAAATATTTTTCAAGCAACAATATCACTAAATTTTGGTGAGTTTTGGTTCATAAGAAGAGAATGGTAATTTTAATAAAAGGAGAATAAAAGTGAAACTTGTGAAAACTATATTGTTATTAACATTTGTTACAAGTATGCTATTAACAGCTAAAACTGATGTTGCTGTATCTTTTACAGCTGACACATTAGATGCTAACCAAATTAGAGTAGAAGCAAGCTTGTTTTTTGAAGCTTATAAAAATAAGCAATATGAAATGTGGACTGTTGAAAAAGGATTTAATATTGTAAATAATGATCCTAATTTCTTAAACAATAAATATAAAATTTATAGGAAAATTGATAAAGTGATCTTTGAAATACTAAAAGACACTACAATTGCTGAAGAATTAAAAGAAACGCTTGTTGATACTACATTGTATTTGTACGAAAGAGGTATTAAATACGATCCCGAATATACCGGTACATATATGGTAAAAAAAGGATATGTTTTAAGTGAATGGAAAAAAGATGCTCCTATAGAAGAAGCCATAGCAGCTTACGAAGAAGCTTTTGCTTCAGGGAAAGAGATTACCAATGAAGTGTATTATCTATCAAAATTAGCTTTACTTTATGAAAATAACATGTCAGAAGATAATGATTATAAAATGAAAGCTTTAGATATTTACTTAAAGCTCTCGGATATGGAACCGGATAATGCGAGATGGCCACAAAAAGTTGCTGCATTAGCAGAAGATGAAGGCCAATTACAAGATTTTTTAAAACAAGCTTGGTATCAAGATAAAGAAAATGGCGAAAAAGCATGGAAATATGCTAAAATGTGTAAAAGGAATGGTGATTTTGCAGCAGCAATAGAACCATTACAATTTTTAATTGATGCTAATCCTGAAGTTATAAATTATTGGAACGAAATTGCTAGAGCGTATCAAAAAAATAATCAAAATGATATGGCAGTTAATTCATATAAGAAATTAATCAAACTTCAACCAAATAATAGAGATAGTTATTTTAATTTAGCTTTATTGTATAAAGATATGGGACAATTATCAGTTGCAAGAAGTTATTTGAATAAATCATCAAAAGTTAGTCCGGGATGGGATTATCCGGTTTTTATTGAAGCTGGTTTATATGAACAAGCAGCAAGAAGTTGTGGTTTTGAATTTGAAGATAAATGTGTTTATCAATTAGCAGTAGATACTTATAAAAAAGCTGCTAGAATGGGTGGGGAACATGCTTCTGCAGCTAAACAAAGAGCAAAAGAATTAAAAAATTCTGTTCCAACAAATGAAGAATACTTCTTTAGAAGTAAAAAGAATGGTGATGTAATTAAGATAAAAGGTAAATGTTACGATTGGATTGCTAGATCAATTACTGTTGCATTATAGGAGAACATAATTATGAATAAAAGTCTTAAAAATGATAAAGAAATTGCTGATGTACTTAATCTTGAAATTGCTCGTCAATCAGATTATTTAGAGCTTATTGCATCAGAAAACTTTGTAAGTCCGGCAGTTTTAGAAGCAGCCGGCTCAGTTTTAACAAATAAATATGCTGAAGGTTATCCAGGTAAAAGATATTACGGTGGTTGTGAATATGTTGATATGGCAGAAAATATTGCAAAAAATAGACTAAAAGAAATTTTTGGTGCCGAATATGTTAATGTGCAACCTCATAGTGGTTCGCAAGCAAATATGGCAGTTTTTATGTCTCTGCTTCAACCCGGAGATACTTTCTTAGGTTTAGATCTTGCTCATGGTGGTCATTTAACTCATGGTTCTTTTGTTAACTTTTCAGGTAAAATATATAAAGCAAAAGGTTATCAGTTAAATAAAGACACTGAAGAATTAGATTATAATATAATTGAAGATTTAGCTAAAAAAGAAAAACCCAAAATGATAATAGCCGGTGCAAGTGCGTATTCTAGGGACTGGGATTATGTAAAATTTAGAGAAATTGCTGATAAAGTTGGTGCATTCCTAATGTGCGATATGGCTCATCCTGCTGGTTTAATTGCAAAAGGATTATTAAACAATCCGATTAAATATTGTGATGTTGTTACTTCAACAACTCATAAAACCTTGCGTGGTCCAAGAGGTGGAATCATTTTAGTAGGAAAAGATTCAGAAAATCGTCTTGGAATTAAAACACCCAAAGGTGATAGAACTAAAATGATGTCCGAAATCTTTGATAGTACAGTTATGCCAGGTATTCAAGGTGGACCTTTGATGCATATTATTATGGCTAAAGCTGTAGCATTTGGAGAAATATTACAAGATTCATTTAAAGATTATGCTGAACAAGTAATTAAGAATGCAAGTGTTTTAGCAAACAATCTAATTAAAAAAGATTATAAAATCGTTTCCGGTGGTACTTCTAATCACTTAATGCTTGTTAATTTAACAAATAAAGGATTATCAGGTAAAAAAGCTGAAATTGCACTTGAAAAAGCTGGAATTACAGTTAATAAAAACATGGTTCCATTTGATACAAAGAGTCCTTTTGTTACAAGTGGAATTAGAGTTGGAACTGCTGCTGCAACAACTAGAGGAATGAAAGAAGAGCAGATGGAAAAAATTGCAGATCTTATTGATTCTGCAATAGTAAATTATGAAGATGATAGTAAATTAGCTGGAATAAAAGCTGAAGTTAAATCTCTTTGTGCAGGATTTCCTCTTTATTCAGAACTAAGAAAATAAATATTGTGGGTGTGAATTCTAATTTGGCAATTGATTCAGATGATCAAGAAGCAGAAATTGGTGAAATGTCTTTTCTTGAACATCTTGAAGAATTTAGATGGAGAATATTATACCTAATTATTGGCGTTGTAATTGGGACAATTTTAGCATGGGTATTCATCGACTTTTTAGTCGATGAAATACTCCTTGTTCCTGCAAAAACAGCAAATATTAGTCTACAAAACCTAAGACCATTCGGCAAAATATTTCTATATTTTCAAGTTGCCATTATTGGTGGATTCATAATTAGTATTCCCAATGTTTTCTACCAAATCTGGAAATTTATTTCTCCGGCTCTTAAAAGCAATGAAAAAAAATATGTTACATCTATTGTATTTTTTTCATCTCTTTGTTTTTTAAGTGGAATAGTCTTTGCATATTTTATTATGCTCCCAATAACTCTTGCATTTGCCGGAGAATTTGGAACAACAGCAATTGAAAACAATTTTGCGATTGATGAGTATTTTTCAATTATTATAAGTGTAATGCTTGCTGCGGGAGTAATTTTCGAATTACCAATGTTATCATTTTTCTTATCTAAGATAGGAATTTTAACACCTGATTTTATGAGAAAATTTAGAAGACACTCAATTGTTGGTATTTTGATTGTAGCAGCAGTTCTTACGCCCGGTACAGACCCAATTGCTCAAATATTACTAGCAATTCCTTTGGTTTTATTATATGAAATAAGTATATTCGTTTCAAAATATTCACAGAAAAAACAGCTTGAAACCTGATCTTAATTACATATCTAAACCCGTTAAAAACGAACTAAATCAGTTTAATAAACTTTTTAAAAAATCTCTCAAATCTAATATTGGAATTGTAGACCTATTAACAAGATATATTCTTAAACAAAAAGGTAAAAAAATACGTCCATTACTTGTTTTGCTATCATCTAAAGTAGTAGGAGAAGTAAACGATAGCACCTATAGAGGAGCTACATTAGTCGAATTATTGCATACTGCAACACTTGTTCATGATGATGTTGTTGACGGAGCTGAAAAAAGAAGAGGACTACCTTCAATAAATTATGTCTGGAAAAATAAGATTGCAGTTTTAATGGGCGATTACCTTTTATCGCGTGGATTATTATTATCTGTAGATGGTGATGATTTTGATTTTCTAAAAGTTACTTCAAAAACTGTAAAGAGAATGGCGGAAGGGGAATTACTTCAGATAAAAAAAACTCAACAGCTAAACATTGATGAAGAAACTTATTTTAGAATAATCTCTGATAAAACGGCTTCATTACTTTCTACATGTTGTGAAATTGGTGCTCTAAGTACTACCGATAATACTGAAAAAATTATTGCCATGCGAAACTATGGTGAATTTTTGGGTATAGCATTTCAAATAAGAGATGATATACTTGATTATGTAGGTACTTCAAAATTGGTTGGTAAACCACTCGGTGCCGATATTAGGGATAAAAAAATCACACTTCCTTTAATCTATTCTCTTGCAAATGCAACAGACTCTAAGAAAAAAGAAATTCTAAAATTTTTGCGAAATAAATTAAATAAAGATAATGTTAATTATATAATAGAATTTGTAAAGAATACAGGTGGTATTGAATATGCTGAAAAAATTGGTAATGAATATGTTAAAAAAGCGAAAGCAGCATTAGAAGTATTTAATGATTCAGATAGCAAAAACTCTTTAATTTCACTCATTAATTTTGTGATACTAAGAAATAAGTAGTAGATTATTTTAGATTATAAAAAAAAATACTTTTTTTTTAGTATTTATATACTTATTTTTTTTTTGTAAATCTTAGAATAATAATCTTCAATTTTTTTATATATTTAATATAGATCGGAACAAGAAAAAAGAAATCAATTTAGGAAATAAATGAAAAAGTCTTTTCTTGATTACACTCTTAAGGTTCGTTTACCATTAACTATATTTGTAGTTGTTCTCACATTTTTAATAACATTTTATGTCTCAAGATCAGAAAGAGATGGAATTGGTTATCAACCAGAACAACCAATTGCATATTCTCATAAGTTGCATGCTGGAGAAATGAAGATTGATTGCCAGTATTGCCATACAGGAGTTACAAAAGGGAGACATGCTTTGGTTCCTTCAGCTAATATTTGTATGAACTGCCATTCAGTTGCCAAAACGAAGCAGCCAGAGATTATTAAATTGGCTAAATATTATGAGGATAAAGTACCAATTCCTTGGAAGAGAATACACAGGGTTCCCGACTATGCATACTTTAACCATTCGGTTCATGTAAATAGTGGTATTAAGTGTGAATCTTGCCACGGAAATATTGCAGATATGGAAGTTGTTTCTCAAATGAAAGGATGGACAATGACAGCGTGCTTAGATTGTCATAGAAATCCTGAAGAACAGCTATCGTATCTTGAAAATGTTAATAAAGGACCTACAAATTGTGGAGCTTGTCATAGATAAGGAGATTATATGAAGTCCCTAAATAGAAGAAAATTTTTTAATATGCTTTCATTAGGTGCAATTGGTACTATGTTACTTAATACATCTTTAAAAATGTTTATCCCAAAGCGGCATAATATTCCGTCAAATATAAAAGTTAAACTTAATCCAAATTCTGTAAAAAGAAATAAATAGGGATTTTGAATGTCTAGAAAAAATATCTGGAAAAGTATTAAAGAATATCAAGAAGATCCTGAAGTATTAAAGGCAAAACTCGATGAGTTTAAAGAAGGAGTTACTGATGAGTTCACTCCTGATGATATGAATAAAGTATCCAGAAGAAAATTTTTAGCAGTATTAGCTGCATCTACAGCCTATGCTGCAACAGCTTGTACTTCTTATAGAGATAAAGGTGAAATTGTACCTTACGTAGATAGACCAGAAGAAATATTACCAGGTAAACCAACTTATTATGCTTCAACATACATAGAGAATGGTAAAACTTCCGGAATATTAGTTAAAACAAGAGAAGGAAGGCCAATTATATTAGAAGGTAATCCAGATGATTTAATTAACAAGGGTAAAATATCTTCTCAAGCTCATGCTAGTATTCTTAATCTATATGATCCTGAGAGACTTAAAGAACCTAGATTTAATGGGCGAAAAATTTCTTGGAAAAAAGTAGATAAAGAGATTACAACTAAATTAAATTCGTTAGTCGAAGAAAAAAAGGAAATAGCACTTATTTCTAATCCTTTAACTTCACCGACTACTCAAAAAGTAATTTCTGAGTTTATTAATAAATATCCTTCAACAAAATTATATTATACTCAACTTGTTAATTCTAATAATCGTAAAAAAGCTTGGAAGTTAGCTTTTGGTAGTGAGATTATTCCTACAATAAGATGGGACAAAGCTAAGGTTATTTTATCTCTGGAATCTGATTTCCTAGGTAGAGAAGGGAATCATATTGAAAATAGTATATTATATGTTAAGGGAAGAGATGTTGTAAATACGAAAGACTTAAATAAGTTGTTTACAGTTGAAGCCGGTATGAGTTTAACCGGTATGAATTCAGATGTTAGATTGAGATTAAAGCCGCAATTACAGTTTGAATTTGTATTAACTCTTATTAATGAATTAAGTTCAAAAGGAATTATTTCTTCTTCAAAACTTTCAAAGAATATTTCTAACTTTATTGCCGGTAAAACGGTTGATAAGTTTGTTACAAAGAGTGGAATTAGAAAAGATAAAATACTTGAACTTATTAATGATATTTCTTCAAATAAAGGTAAAACAATTATTTCTGCCGGTGATAAATTAGATATTGAAACGCATTTAATTGTTAACCTTCTAAATGAATTATTAGGTGCAAATAGTTTATATGAATTTGAATCAGGATATTTAACTGAAGATATTTCTACATCTAATGAGATTAAAGATTTAGTTTCTAAAATGAATAACGGTAAAGTGGGAATGGTTATTAATCTAGAAGCTAATCCAATTTATGAATTATCAAGAGGTTTTGGCTTTAAAGAAGCATTAACTAAAGTTGAAACAGTTATTTCAATTTCAGAAGCACCGAATGAAACTGTTGCCGCTGCAAATTATGTTCTTCCAATAAACAATTTCTTAGAGTCTTGGGGAGATCATAAAACTCGAAACGGTCAAATTACATTACAACAACCGGTAATTAATCCATTATTTAATACATTACCAAAAGAAACAATCTTATTGAATTGGATTTATGGACAAAGCGATTCTTTAGACAGATATCAAGAATATCTAAAATCTAATATAAAGGATTATGTTTATTCCGTTGGAAACTATGCTATAGATTTTGAGCAGTTTTGGCATTCAGTATTACATGATGGAGTAATTAGTGTAAAAAGTAAAAAAGTATCTTTATCCAAACTAGATCAAAGTAAAATATCGGTTCCTAAATATATTAGTAAAGGCTTTACTTTAGTTTTAGAAGATAACTACGGAATTGGTACAGGTAAATATGCCAATAATGGATGGTTGCAAGAACTTCCACATCCTGTAACAAAAGTTACATGGGATAATTTTGCGGCAATTGCTCCTGCTACAGCAGAATTAAACGCACTTGAAAATAATGATTTAATTTCGGTTTCTGTAAACGGTAAAGAGTTTAATCTTCCTGTTATGATTCAACCTGGAATGGCTGAAGATGTAATTGTTACAGAACTTGGTTATGGAAGAACTAAATCGGGTGAAGTTGCAAATGATGTTGGTTTTGATGTAGCTATTGCTCTTGGAACCGAATCAGTTTCTCAATATATATTTGGTGGAGTTGAAATTTCTAAAACTGGTGAGAAATATCAATTAGCTTCAACTCAAGAACATCATTCGTTAAATGAAGAGTTTGTTAAAGATTTTCATAGAATTAGAAAAATAATTCAAGAAGGAACATTAGAAGAATATAAAGACAATCCTCATTTTTTACATGAAAATAAACATGAGATTTTTAGTATTACAGATAATCATGAATACAAAAATGAAAAATGGGCAATGAGCATAGACCTAAACAAATGTCTTGGTTGTTCTGAATGTATTAGTTCATGTAATGTTGATAATAATATTCCAGTTGTTGGTAAAGATCAAGTTATGATTGGAAGGGAAATGCAATGGTTAAGAATAGATAGATATTATAGTGGAACTCCTGAAGAGCCAATTGTAAGTACACAGCCAATGTTATGTCAACAATGTGATAATGCTCCATGTGAAAATGTTTGTCCTGTAAACGCTACAAATCACAGTCCCGATGGTCTAAACCAAATGGTATATAATAGATGTGTCGGTACAAGATATTGTGCAAATAACTGTCCATATAAAGTTAGAAGATTTAATTTCTATAATTTCAGAGATCACTTTGAAGATGGATATTATAATAATGAATTATCATATCTTGCTAATAATCCGGAAGTTACAGTTAGATCAAGAGGTGTTATTGAGAAATGTAGCTTTTGTGTACAACATATTATGGCAGCACGTGAACAAGCTATAAAAGAGGGTAGAGAGTTATTACCGAATGAAGTAAAAACTACTTGTCAAACTGCATGTCCTACAGATGCAATTGTTTTCGGTGATGCAAATAATCCTAAATCAGATATTAATAAACACAGAAAACATGATTTAAGTTATCATGTTTTAGAAGAATTAAATGTTCGTCCAAATGTAACTTATTTGGCTAAAATAAGAAATACTCGTACGGAGGATGTATAGTGAGTAGTATCGACTACACTCAAGAAAAATCAGTTGTAGAAGGAAGACCGCCGCTTCGTTCCCTTGATGAGATAATTGCTCAACCGCTTGATACGAAGCCTGAAATAAAATATTATTTGGCTTTAGCGGTAACTTTATCGATGTTTTCAATAGGTGGTTTGGGAATATTAGCTTCACTCTATTGGGGTACAGGTCTTTGGGGTAATAATAATCCTGTTGGCTGGGGTTTGCCAATTGTAAATTTTGTATTCTGGATTGGTATTGGTCATGCCGGAACTTTAATTTCTGCAATCCTATTTTTATTTAGACAAAAATGGAGAACCGGGATAGCTAGATTTGCTGAGGGGATGACTATTTTTGCTGTAATGACAGCCATGATTTTCCCAATTATGCATACAGGTCGTCCTTGGATTGCTGCAGTATATTTGTTACCTTATCCAAACCAGCATTCACTTTGGGTTAACTTTACATCGCCACTATTATGGGATGTATTTGCGGTATCTACATATTTCACAGTTTCATTCGTATTTTGGTATATTGGCTTAATTCCTGATTTTGCTACTTTAAGAGATAGAACCCAAAGTAAAATCAAAAAAATAATTTATTCAATTACTAGTTTAGGTTGGAGGCATTCAAATAGACATTGGCAAAATTATGAACTTACCTATTTAATACTTGCTGGATTTGCAACTCCGTTAGTGTTATCAGTTCATACAATTGTAAGTTTTGACTTTGCTGTTGCAATATTACCAGGATGGCATACAACAATATTTCCACCATATTTTGTAGCAGGTGCAGTTTTTTCCGGTTTTGCTATGGTACAAAATGTTTTAATTTTTATTAGAAAAATATTTAATTACGAGCACATAATTACATTAGATACGCTAGAGAAGATGAACAAGATTATTCTTCTTACTGGTATGTTAGTTGGGTATGCGTATTCAATGGAATTCTTTATTGCTTGGTATAGCGGTGTTCAAGCAGAAGTATTTACTTTTATGAACAGAGCTTTTGGAGATTATTGGTGGGCATATTGGATAATGTTCTCGTGTAATGTATTTATTCCTCAATTATTCTGGTCAAGAAAAATAAGAAGATCAATACCAATTATGTTTGTAATAGCTGTATTTGTAAATGTTGGTATGTGGTTTGAGAGATTTGTTATTACTGTAACATCTCTTTCAAAAGATTTCTTGCCCTCAAGTTGGGCTTATTATTCTCCTACATTAACAGATGCGTCGTTGTTAATTGGTAGTTTTGGAATGTTCTTTACACTTGTATTATTATTTACGAAGTCGTTACCAGTAATTTCAATTGCTGAAGTTAAAGCAGTAGTTGATGGTGCACAACCTACACATGGGGATCATTAAATATGAGCGAAAAATTATTCTCTTTAAATGCTTTATTTGATACACCCAATGATATTATTCATGCTGCAAAAGTAGTAGCAGAAAAAGGGTACAAAAAGTTTGATGTTAATACTCCATATCCGTTACATGGAATGGATGTAGCAATGAAGCTACCTCCTTCTAAATTAGGATTTGTAACTCTATTTGCTGGATTAAGTGGAACTACACTTGCATTGGCAACGATGGGTTGGATGATGGGAATTGATTATCCGATAGTTATTGGCGGGAAACCGTTTTTCCCATTACCTGCTTTTATTCCTATAACATTCGAGTTAACAGTTTTATTAGCTACCTTATCTACTGTAGCAGCGTTACTGTTTTTCTTTTTTAAGTTTCCTAATAATAAATATCCGCTTCATGATACAAATTATATGAAACATGTATCTTCTGATAAGTATGGAATATATATAGAAGCAAGTGACCCTAAATTTAATGAAGAAGAAATTAAACAATTATTTGCTAGCTTACACGCTACTTTAATTGAGCCAGTTTATTTAGATGACGAAGAAGTTAATTTTAAGCCTAAAACTGCTAGTCCAAAGTTCTTAATGTTTCTTGTTGGAGTTGTAGTTTTTGTTTCTCTTTCAACATATCTCCACTTAAATAAACTTTTGTACATTGTTCCTTTTTCTTGGATGTCTGAACAAGATAAAATAACAGTACAATCTTCTTCAGATTATTTTACAAATGGTGCGGGAATGCAAACTCCTGTTGTTGGCAGTATTGCAAGAGGATTTAAACCATATCCCTACAAAAATAAACCAGATGAAGCTGGAAGAAATTTGGTAAATCCATTAATTCCAAATGAAAAAAATCTAGCTCTTGGAAAAGAAAAATATAACATTTATTGTAGTCCTTGTCATGGATATTTAGGTGAAGGGGATAGTAGACTAAGGGGAGAATTTCCTAATCCACCAAGTTTGCATTCAGAAAAACTTAGAACATGGTCTGATGGAAGAATTTATCATGTTATAGTGGATGGGCAGAATGTTATGCCTTCGTATAGTTATCAACTTAGTAGACAAGAACGTTGGGCTGTAGTAAATTATTTAAGAGTATTACAAAGATCATTAAATGCTAAGGAGACTGATTTATAATGAGTTCGACCGAAAATTTTAATGTGGAATACGTTAAGAAGGATTTACCTTCTGTGATTAATAAGATAGGTATTATTCTAACCGCAATTGGACTTGTTTTAGTTATATTAGCATATTTTACTGATCATACCAGGAGCGCATTTAATAATATTATTTTGTTAATGTTTCTAACTAGTATTGGTTTAGGATCTTTATTTCTTGTAGCAATTGAATATCTTGGTGGTGCTGTTTGGAGTACACCATTTAGAAGAATTGGAGAAATTTTAGGAGCTATTTTATTGGTTGTTCCTATTCTTGCCATACCAATTTATTTTAATTTACATGATTTATACCATTGGACTCATTTAGATGTAGTAGCTAAAGATAAGATATTAGCTAATAAGGCAGCTTATTTAAATGAAGCTTTTTTTACAATAAGAATTGTTGGATATTTTGTAATTTGGATAGCTTTTTACTTTATCCTAACCAAGAATTCACTAAAGCAAGACGTTACCAAAGATCCAAGTTTGACAAAAAAGAATATAAAGAATAGCGCGATTTTTATACCTTTCTTTGCAATTACAATAACTTTTGCAGCAATTGATTGGATGATGAGTCTTGAACCTCATTGGTTTTCTACAATGTTTGGTGTGTATTATTTCGCTGGTACATTTGTTAGTGCTCTTGCAATTATTACTTTTTTTGTTGTATATCTTAGTGAAAAAGGAATGTTTGGACAGAATGTAGTTTCTGATCATTATTATAGTTTTGGAGCTTTGCTTTTTGGATTTGTTAATTTTTGGGCATATATAGCATTTAGTCAGTTTATGTTGATTTGGTATGCAAATTTGCCTGAAGAAACTTTTTGGTTTCTAAATAGATGGGAAGGTAGTTGGGTGGTATTTTCTATTGCATTAATTTTTGTTCACTTTCTAATACCATTTTTTGTATTAGTTTCGCAACCTTCAAAGACTAATGCCGCCAAATTAAAAATTATGTCAATTTGGCTTCTTGTTGCTCATTTTATGGATTTATATTTCTTAGTAATGCCTACTTTCAGTCCGGATGGAGTTGTTCTTGGCTGGATAGAATTAGGTTTCTTTTTATTAGCGTTTGGTCTTGTATTTTTAATATTTTCAGTTAGGGCAAAAAATATTAACTTATTACCAATTGGTGATCCAAAACTAAAACGCGGAATAGACTTTAGACTCTAATCTCAGGAAGAATTTATGGAAGAGAAAAATAATTTTGAACCAGAAATAGATTTTAAAGAATTACCCAAATCGCCATCAAGACTTTTTGGTTGGATTTTTCCTTATTATGCTATTCTATTTCTAATTGTTGGAATTTATTTTATTAAGCACATGGATTTTGCTTCATTTAATTCGGTACCTGCTAATTATACAGATTCTCTTGAAATAAATGCCAACGTTGAAGTAAAGCGTGGTGGTATTATGCCCGCAGTTGATATGGGTCTTGTCTCAAATCCTTCACCGGAATTAATTGCGAAAGGAAAAACATTATTTGCTACAAGCTGTGCTTCTTGCCATGGAACGGAAGGAGCAGGAGACGGTGTTGCAGCTTCTGCTTTGAAACCTCCACCAAGAAATTTCCTAAAGTCTGAAGGATGGACAAATGGAAGAGAGTTTACAGATTTGTTTAAAACTCTTCAGTCTGGTATACCTGGCACCGGTATGATTGCTTATGAATATTTACCTGTGGAAGATAGAATTGCAATTATTCAATATATAAGAACACTTGCAGATTATCCGAAAGTTACTGACAAAGTAATAGCTGAACTTGATGAGACTTATGAATTATCCAAAGGTATTGTAACACCAAATAATATTACAATAGAAATGGCAACTGATAAAGTAATTGAAGATAATAAAATTAGTACTTCAGTTTTGGATGAAATAAATTTAGATGGACAAAATTCTGAAAGTGTTAAACTATTTAATTTGTATGTTCAAGATAAAGAAAAAGCTCTATCTATATTCATTCGTGATTTTTCAAAATCAAGAAATGCAGATGAATTTGTTAGTAGATTATTATTATTTCCAACTGAAAGCGGATTTAAGTCAAATGTTTCATTACTTTCAAAAGCTAAACTAACAAAATTATATACTTTGTTAAAGAATGTGGTCAGTTAGTAAATAATTATTAGATAAAAATTTTAGGAATTACAAAGTGGATTTTTTAAGTAATCTTTATGCTATAGAATCGGGAACTGATATTTTTATTGTAAAATTCGGTTTATTTATTTCTTTGTTATTGTTGTTGCCATTTTTAAGTATTCTTACTGGATCATTATTCTTTTCTTTATTACATGTAACTAAGTCTAAAGTATATAATAATGTCAGTTATCTTGCATTTGCAAAATATCAAATTGAAGTTATAACTAATAGAATGTGGGTAAGATTATTTTTTGGTGTTCTTCCTTTCTTTTTTATTGCATTCTTTTATTCACAATTGTATACAACAAGTTCTTTTAATATTCCTGAAAATCTATTTTATGCCTTTTTGCTTTTCTTAGTCGGTTTATGTATTTCTGTTTTGTATAAAAATAGTTTTAAAATTAAAGAAGTAAATGATGCTATTGAATCTGGAAATATAGATATTAAAAAATTGAATAATAGTAAAAGTAAATTTTTACAAATAGGTGGTTGGATTGCATTTCTCTTACTTTTAATTTCCTCTTTTATCCTTATTGGTTATTTAAAGTTAGCAATTATTCCCAATTCAATGTTACCATCATCAATTATGGAAGTACTGTTTTCTGTAAGTTCTATTGCTTATTATTTATTGTTTTTAAGTATTTCCTTTTCAATTACATCTGCTATTCAAGTTGCTAGAATGAATAGAACTAAGTTTGATTATATTTTTAAAAAATATTCTAAAGATTTTTCTACTAAAACCGGAATGTTGTTTACATTTATTCAACCATTGATTTTTGTCCTTAATTTACTTTCTGTAAATTCTCACTCATTATCATTTGCTTTATTTATCTCTAGTATATTTGTTCTTTTATTTATGCTGATTATTAGCATTCAGTTTTATTTAAATTATAGAGATAAAAATCTTAAAAGTACATCTATAGTTTTTGCATTTATGTTACTTTTTGTTTTCTTAATTTATAATGTGCAAATTTCATCGGAAAGAGCTCATAAAAAAGAAGCTGTAAAAAGTGGCAAAATCTTAGAGATTTTTTCTTAATATTGTACTTTTTTAAAAATGATAATATCTATTTCCTAGCCAAAATAGAAAACTCGGAAAATTTTTTTCATTCTGGACTTGTTTTAGAATCTAGAAAGTGAGATTTTTAATTAAATTCAAGCTGACAAATTTTGTACAAATTAATTTCCCAGAGGTTTCAAATACTATTTAATTTGAATAAAATGAATATCAATATCATTTTTTTTTAATACACTTAAATAGTTATAATTACAATTATGATTACAATATTAAAAGTTATAGAACTTTCATCAGACTATTTAAAGAAAAAAGGTGTTGCATCTCCAAGACTAAATGCAGAAATACTTTTAGCTCATGTTCTTGGATGCAAAAGAATGGATCTTTATTTAAAATTTGATCAACCTTTATCAATAGAAGAAACCGATAATTATAGAGAATTTATAAAGCGAAGAGGTAAAAGAGAACCGATGCAATATATAATTGCTTCGGTTGAATTTTATGGTTTAGAATTTAAAGTTAATAAGAATGCGCTAATTCCACGCTCTGAAACAGAAATTTTAGTTGAAGAAGTAATTAATGAATCAAAGAATAAAGAGAATATTAAAATTTTGGATATTGGTTCTGGTACAGGTAATATTGCAATAACACTTGCAAAAGAAATACAGAAATCAATTGTTCATTCAATAGATATAAATGAAAAAGCAATTGAATTAGCAAAAGAAAATGCAATTATAAATAAGTTAAATGAGAACATCGATTTTTATTGTAAAGACATTTCTTTATATAAACTTAACAGCAATGAAAAATATGATATTATAGTATCTAATCCACCTTATATTTCTAATGAAGAATATCTCAATTTAGAAAAAGAGTTATTGGATTTTGAACCGGCAAATGCATTAACAGATTATGAAGATGGTTTTAAGTTTTATAAAATAATAGCTCAAAAGTTGAAAGAACTTCTTAAACCAAAAGGGAAAATTTTCTTAGAAGTTGGAAAAGACCAAGCAGATATTGTATCAAAAATATTATATGAACACAATGTAAAAAATATTAGAATTGTAAAAGACTATCAACAAATTGAAAGAGTTGTTGTAGGAGAGTTTGAATGAGAGCTCTAATTCAAAGAGTATCAAAAGGCGGAGTAGATATTTTTTCGAAAAATTATACAGCTAAAATTAATAAGGGAATGGTTCTATTATTAGGAATAAGTGAAACTGATGGAGCAAACGAAGTAAATTATGTAGCTGAGAAATGTTGTAATCTAAGAATTTTTGAAGATGAAAATGGTAAAATGAATATTTCTCTTAAAGATATAGGTGGGGAAGTTTTAGTAATTTCTCAATTTACATTATATGGTGATACTAAAAAAGGGAATAGACCAAGTTTTAATATGGCAGCAAGACCGGAGCACGCTATGCCATTATATAATCTTTTTACACAGAAAATGAAGGAAATATTAGGAGCATCTAAAGTGAAAGTAGGTATTTTTGGTGAAATGATGGATGTAACTATAATTAATGATGGTCCTGTTACTGTTTTAGTGGAATCTAAGTGAAAACATTTGTAATTTAAACTATTGGCAGATTAAGGGATTTATTTTAAGTGCATTCTACATTAATGATATTTCTTGATGGAGTTGGTATTGGTGAAGCTGATCCATCAAAAAATCCGTTTTTCAAATATGGTTTTAATACATTTACTGAATTTTTTGGAAAGATACCAAATCTAGACTCGCAAAGTTTAGAAGGTGAAAACCGATTTCTTTTTCCGACTGATGCAATTATGGGAGTTCCGGAATTACCACAGAGTGGCACCGGACAAACTTCAATTTTTTGTGGTGTAAATGCTAGTAGAGTTTTAGGAAAACATTTCGGACCATTCCCGCACTCGATGTTAGTTCCTTTAATTAGAGAACAAAATATTTTCAAAAGTTTTAAAGATAGAGACAAAAAAGTTGTATTTGCTAATGCTTATCCAAAACAGTTTTTTGAATATATAAAATCTGGAAAGAAAAGGCTGAGTGCTACAAGTTTATGTTGTAGACTTAGTGATGTAAAGCTAAAATCTTCAGTTAACTTAAGAAATGGTGATGCCATAAGTGCAGAAATAGATAATTTGATTTGGGTTAATGAGCTAGAATATAATTTCCCAATTATTAAACCTGAAACAGCAGGAAAAAAACTAATCAAAATTGCACAAAATCATCATTTTACTTTATTTGAACATTTTCTTACAGATCATTTAGGACATGGCAGAAGGGCTGAAATGATGGAAGACAGATTATCTGTTTTAGATACTTTTCTATCATATATTCTGAGAAATATTCCGGAAAATTTCACCTTAGTTATTTGTTCGGATCATGGGAATCTTGAGGATATTTCGATTAAAACTCATTCAACCAATCCTGCATTAACTATTACTGCCGGAAAGTATGCTGATAAACTTAAAAATAGAATATCAGATTTATCTCATATAAAGGATGCAATTTTGGAGCTATATTAAGTGAATAGCTATCCGGCTATAAAATTTATTATTGCTTTTATTCTCGGTGTTTTATTTCAATATTTTTTTTCTATAGAAGCATCTTTCGCTCTAATAATTCTAATAATATTTCTTATAATTTCTTTTGTTTTATTATTCTTAAAAATTAAATATCAATCATATTTACTTACGGGAGCATTCTTAATTTCTTTATTTTTGATTGGATTTTTAAGAACTTCTATTTCTGATAATAAAGCCGAATATCCATTTGATGCTCCTAAGATTAAAAATGTAAAAATTCTTGCCACAATATCTAAAATAGATTTATTAAAAGAGAAAAAAATATCTTTTGAAGCATATTTAATGAAAATCGATTCAACTAAATTAAAAGAGTCTGTACCAAATAAATTCCTTTGTAGCATTTGGAAAGATACAACATTATTGATCGATTCAATTTACTCAAGAATTCAGATAGGAAATTCAATCTCATTTTACGGAACTATTGCCAGAGCTAAAAACATAAGAAATCCGGGGGAGTTTGATTATGAAGCTTATTTAACTGATAAAGGAATTTCTGGAATTATTAATTGTTACAAACCAGAAAGTTTTGAAATAATAGATGACAATGTTTCATTTTTTTCCAATACGGTTTTTACAATAAGAAAACTTATAGACCAGAGAATAAAACAACTTTACAATAAAGATGCTGCCGCTTTATTAAAAGGAATATTATTAGCTGATAGATCCGATATTGATTATAATATAAAAAACTCATTTGTAAATAGTGGCGTTATTCATGTATTAGCTGTTTCCGGTTTGCATGTTGGTTTTATTATAACAATCTTTTTTCTATTATTTGGGCGACTTGATATAAGGTTAAAATTTGTTTTAACTTCTTTTGGAATCATATTATTCCTAATTATTACAGGAGGACATGCTTCTGTGTTTAGAGCTTCTACCATGGCAATTGTTTTGCTAATTGCTAAGCTTAGCAATAGAAGTACAAATGGTTTTAATTCGATTGCTATTGCCGGATTCATTTTACTTCTAATTAATCCAACGGAAATTTTTAATCCTGGTTTTCAACTTTCATTTTCGGCTGTTTTATCAATTTTAATTATCTATCCAATATTTTCTAAATTGTTGAGTGAATATAACTTTAATATAATTGTTAAAAACATTTTACTATTTTTTGCAGTTTCATTAGCTGCTCAATTAGGTACACTTCCATTTACAATTATTTACTTTGAAAAAATATCACTTATTTCATTATTGGCTAATTTACTTGTAATTCCAACAATAGGAATTATTGTAGCAATTGCAATTTTATCTTTACTAGTTTCAATAATTTCTATTTTGTTTGCTACATTTTTTGCTTCAGCAAATATGTTAATTATTAAAGTATTATATTACTCTTTAACAAATATTTCTAATCTTTCATTTTCATTTCTTCCCATTTATAATTTCTCATTTTTTGATGGAATTATTTTTTACACTTTTTTAGGTATTTTAATTTTTTCTTTTAAAAGTTTTGAAAGAAAAATTCTTTTAATACCTATAACTGGCTTAACTATTTGGAGCATAATTAATTTTATGTCTTTGGACGACACAAAATTATTACCCGATGGAGAATTATCCATTGTAGCAATAGATGTTGGACAAGGAGATGGATTTCTTATAAAATTTCCGGATAATACAACAGCACTTATTGATGCAGGAAATGCAACGCAATATTTTGATGTTGGTGAAAGAATTATTGAACCATTAATTAAAAGACTTGGATTGGGAAAGATTGATTATGCATTTATTTCTCATTTAGATGCTGATCACTATGCCGGCTCTATTTACTTAATCAACAATAATTATATTGATACTGTCTTTAAGCCATATGACCCAATGTCAATTACAGATAGTATTTATCAAGATTATTTAACTGCTAATAATATTCCATACTTCTTTTATACAGAAAGTAAAAAAGAAATTGGTGGATGCAGTCTATATTTTTTGAATGATACTACAAATTCTACATATAAAAATTTTGATAAAAATAATAAGAGTGGTATAATTAAACTTGTGTATGGAAAAAATTCGTTTTTATTTGTTGGTGATGCTGAAATAGAAGCTGAAGAATTATTAATTGAAAAGTATAGTTCATTTTTGAAGTCTGATGTATTAAAAATTGGTCATCATGGAAGTAAAACATCAACAATAGATTTATTTTTAGATTTTGTAAATCCCCGTATTGGAATTATTAGTGCAGGTATTATGAATAAATTTAAACATCCTGCAAAGAGTGTTATAAAAAAATTAAATGATAGAAATATTAAAATATTTAGAACTGACCGTGATGGAGCAGTTATATTAACATCAGATGGAAAACAAATAAAATTTATAAATTGGAGAAACTAAAAAAAACGATTATGCTGATTAAAGAAAACTATTCGCTTAAAAGATTAAATACATTTGGAATTAATGCAGAAGCAAAAAAGTTTATTGTTTTTGAAACAGAAAAATATCTAAAAGATTATTTGTTAAAAGAAAATTTTGATGCAAAGAATTCAATAATACTTGGTGGTGGAAGTAATATTTTATTTACAAAAAATTTTGATGGAATAGTATTTCATTCCAAAATAAAAGGAATAAAAGAATATAAAAAAGATTCCGAATTTGTTTATCTTGAAATAGGCAGTGGAGTAATTTGGAATGATTTGGTTAGTTATTGTGTGGAAAGAGAGTATGGCGGAATTGAAAATTTAACACTAATTCCTGGTACTGTTGGTGCAGCTCCTATTCAAAATATTGGTGCTTATGGTGTGGAATTTGAAAATGTATTTGTAGAATTAGATGGTGTTGATTTAATAAATGGTGAAACAAAAACCTTCTGTAAGAAAGATTGTAATTTTGGTTATCGTGATAGCATCTTTAAACAAAAATATAAAAATTCATTTTTTATTACTAAGGTTAGAATTAAACTACAACTTACTCCAAAGCTAAAAACTTCTTATAGAGCAATTCAGGATTATATTAAAGCAAATAGAGTTTCTAATATTAACATAAAAAAACTTAGTTCAATAATTAAAGAAATTAGAGAAAGTAAATTACCCGATCCTAATAAAATTGGTAATGCCGGAAGTTTTTTTAAAAATCCGATTGTTGATAATAACTTGTTTGAAAAACTTAAAAGTGAATACAAAGATTTAGTAGCTTTCAAAATTTCTGAAAATGAAATTAAAATTCCTGCCGGATGGTTAATTGAGAAAAGTGGTTTTAAAGGAAAAAGAATTGGAAATGTTGGAGTTCACAAAAATCAAGCATTAGTATTGGTTAATTATGGCAATGGAAAGGGAAGTGAAATAATTAATTTATCGGAAGAAATAAAGTCTAAAATTTTTAAAAAATTTAATATAAGTTTAGAAGAGGAAATAAATATAGTTTAATAAAATAGGTGAAATTATGAATGATCTTCTTGTAGTTTTTGTTGGATTAGCAATGATTTTGTACATCTTTTTTGTTCTTGGTACAGCACGTTTAGCAATTCAAAAAGGATTAAGTGCAATAGGTTTTACTGCACTTTCACTTTTATCAACTATTGCAATTATAGCAATCTATTCTTCTATAGCAATCTCATATCTAATTTTTATTGTTGCTATTGCTATTCCACTTGGTACATTCTTATTAACATTGTTTAATAAAAATAAAATCGAAGAAAGAACGGATGGTTCATTCTTTGATAATATGATTATGGAGCTTACACAACCTTTTGTTGATCTTGCTCATACATCTCAAGCATTATTAGGGCTTAATTTATCTTATGTTTTAGAAGGTTTAGCATATTTTGGGGTTGTTGGATTATTGGCAATTTTCTTTAATGAATATATTAAACTAGATGATATTGATGCCGGAAGAATGGTTGGTGTTTTAACTGCCGGAATTACAATTGCAATGTTATTTTTAGGTGCAACTGTTGACTGGATAGGGCTTAGAAAATCTTTGATTATAGCATTATTGTTAATGTTAGTTGGTCGTATTCTTCTTGCATTATCTCCTGATTTGGGATTGCCCGGATTATGGAATTCTTCGCATCTTATTGCGATGCTCGGAATTTTTGGAATTATACTTGGATATGGTATTTATCAACCGGCATGTTATGCTGGTGTAAAGCAACTTACAGATGAAAAAACGGCTGCAATGGGTTATGCAATGCTTTACGCATTAATGAATTTGGGTGGTTTTCTTCCCGGAATTATTTCTCCTCCGGTAAGAAAATCATTTGGAATTACAGGTGTTTTCTGGGTTTATGTAATTCTTACTGTTGTAGGAATTGGGGTTATCTATTTTATAATTACCAAAAAAGCAATGGACAAAGCTAGAAAGGATTTAGTTTTACCTGGTGATGATAAAGAGGAAGAAGAAGATATAATGGCTGATATGACAGCGAAAGAAAAGTTGATTTATTATATGAAGAACTTCCCTTTAAAAGATTTACGATTCCTATATTTTGTTTTTATTTTGATATTTGTTCAAACTCTTTTTGCACATAATTGGTTAACTATTCCACAATACACAAGTAGAGCTTTTGACGGATTTGTTGGAGATAATTTTGAATTTTTTGTTAATCTAAATCCAATACTAATTTTTATTTTAACACCAATGGTTACTGCATTAACATCTAAGAAAGACACTTATAACATGATGATTATTGGGACATTTGTTATGGCTGCACCAACATTTATTTTAGCTATTGGTCCAAGTTTTACAACTCTAATGTTATACTTAATAATTATGACAATTGGTGAAGCAATGTGGCAACCACGATTTTTACAATGGGTTGCAGAAATTGCTCCTAAAAATATGACCGGTATTTACATGGGAATTGGTCAGTTTCCTTGGTTCCTTACAAAAGTAATTACTAGTTTATACTCTGGATGGTTCTTAATGAATTATTGCCCCGCAGATACACCAATATCGGAATTAAATACTGAAACTATGTGGCTAATTTATGGATGTATAGCACTTATAAGTCCAGTAGGTTTGCTATTAGCAAAAGGTTGGATGCAAAAAGGTTTTAAAACTAAACATGAAGGATAAATTTTTGAGAATCTTAGAATTTTAGATGTTCTCAAAAGCATAGTAGAAAAAAATAAGTTTTTCTAGTTAGATAAAAGATAGATTAGATAATTGGAAGAGTTTTGAGGTAATTATGAAAAAATTTGCAAAGATTATAAAAAGAAGTGGTACAACAGTACCTTTTAATCAAAATAGAATAATGAATGCAATTTATCGTGCTGCTGTTTCTGTTGGTGGTAGAGATAAAGAACGTGCAGAAATTTTATCTGAAAAGGTTATACAATTATTAGAAAAGACTTATGATGATGATTATACTTTGCATGTGGAAGAAGTTCAAGATGCAATTGAAAAGGTTTTAATAGAATATGGTCATGCACAAGTTGCTAAAGAATTTATTCTTTATAGAGATGAGAGAAATAGAAAAAGACAAGAAGATGCGAAACTTGCATCTAATCCAGATGAGAATATACCATGGCCTAAGATGTGGAGAACTTTAGATTGGGCTGCAAATAAAAATCTAAATACTATTTCTAAATATAATGCTCGTATAAAAAATAATGAGTTTCCCCAAATAGTTCATGAATCAGAAGCTGCTTACGAAAGTGATTTGGATATGGCTTCAGAAATGATTTTAGATAGAATAAAGAAATTAAAAATGGTGTTTGTTAGTGGTCCTTCATCATCCGGGAAAACTACAACAACAACAAAATTAGAAAAGCGATTGAAAAAAGAAGGATATAATTTTGTAACACTTAATGTTGACCATTATTTCTTTGATCTTGAGTTTCATCCTAAAGATGAGTTTGGTGATTATGATTTTGAAACACCTCAAGCTTTAGACCTTCAACTAATAAATGAACATCTCCTAAAATTATCTCAAGGAGAAGAAGTAAAAATTCCATTCTATGATTTTAAGGAAGGAAAAAGGTATTTAGAAAGAACTCCAATGAAATTACAAGATAACGAAATTATTTTAATTGATAGTCTGCATGGATTGTACCCTGATTTTAGTAAAGATATTGAAAATGAAGTAAAATTTAAAATCTATATTGAACCAATTCTACAAATGAAATGTGATAATAATAAATACATTCAGTGGACAGATATTAGATTAATGAGAAGAATGTTAAGAGATTCAGTACATCGATCTTACGATCCACTTCAAACATTAGAACATTGGCATTATGTTAGATCAAGCGAATTGAGACATATAATTCCACATGCTAATAGAGCAGACTTTATAATTAACAGTGCGATGCCTTATGAATTGTCTCTTTATAGACCTAGATTATATTCTCGATTTAAAGAATGGGAAGAAAAATTTAGAGATGATCCATTAAAAAAAGATGCTTATGAAAGAGCAGCAAGAGTTGCTGATTTTTTAGGAAAAATTATTCCAGTTGAAGATGATTCTCCAGTGCCAGGTGATTCTGTTTTACGAGAATTTATTGGTGGAAGTATATTTGATGAGCACTAAAAATTATGTGCTTTCAAATAGTGACTCATTACTAACTAATAAAAATACAAATCAGAGGAGGAAATATGCGAAAATCGCATATATTGTTTTATAGTATTTCTATAATTCTTTTAAGCACCATAATACTTTCAGCTCAAGATACACCTAAATTTAAATATAGAATTGGAGGAACTGTACAAGCTTGGACAAGTATGGGCGAAATTAATGGAGCAGATACAAACTCAATTGGTTGGGGTTTAAGAAGAGTAAGATTGAGAGCATATTCTTCATTTGGTGATAAAATGAAAGGATACATTCAGTTTGAGCTTACAAGTGGTAAATTAACTGATGCCAGAATAGAATATCTTATTTCTAAATCGTTCACTCTTAGAGCCGGTAGATTTATTGGTGCTTCAATTAGAGGAGGAGGATTAACTTCTCATACCAAAATTGATATTGTTGAAAGACCTACAACAGCAGTTCAATGGGCAAAGCATACAGTTGGTTCCGACTATAGAGATTATGGTGTTGATGGGGTTTTCAAATTTGGAGATATTAAAGCCTCTATTACCTTACACAATGGTGATGGTAAATCTAATATTGTTAATAAACAAACTAAAGTTTCTAAAAAAAATGGATCCTTTGCTATTAGTGGTATGGCTTCTTTCAAACCAAAATCAATTAAAGGTTTAGAAGTTGGGGGATATTATGGAATGGGGAATCCTGAGTTGAATGAATATACTGCCTATAATGCTTATGTATATTATGAACCTAAACCACTACGAATAAAAGCTGAAATAATTGGTTGGACTAATAAAAGAAAAGAATATGATAGAAGTCAAATGGGATTTTATCTTTTTACAGGTTATAGATTTGCTAAAAATTGGGAAGTTGTTGCAAGAGTTGAAAACTATGACCCAAATACTGACTTAGATGATAATCAAAAATTATTGCTTACAGGTGGGCTTACTTACTCTTTATTTAGTTCTAAATGGACTGCCGGTAAAATTTCGATGGCTTATACAATTCAACAAGAAAGTGATAAAGGGTATTTCCCGGAAATTGATAATAATGTATTTAAGTTAATGATGCAGTTAGTTTTTTAACTAAACTTTATTTTACAGTCTCTTTTTTTTATACAAAAATGCCGGTTTATGTTATACATTAAACCGGCATTTTATTTAATTGTCTTTCTTTATTATTCTACAATTACTGCAGTTCCGCTAACGGCAACCATTAACATATTGCCGCCTCCGGGTGAAATAGTTTCATAATCAATATCAACAGCAATTACAGCATTACCGCCAAGTAATTTTGCTTGTTGAATCATTTCGGCAGTTGCTATATCTTTTGCTTTCTTTAATTCTTTTTCATAAGATGCTGAACGACCTCCAATTATATCTCTAACACCAGCAAATAAATCCTTAAATATATTTGCTCCCAATATTGCTTCACCAGAAACTAAACCTAAATATTTTCCTATCTTTCTATCTTGTAAAGTGCTTGTAGTAGTTACTAACATTTTTTCTCCTGTTGTATTATTTCTTTTTAGAATAAGTTACTTATTTAAATTATATATATTTTTAAACTGTTATTACTCACAAAATGTTTCCAGAAAAATGAATAATACATTTGCTCAAATAAATCTAAGAAATCTTCAAGCCAATTTAAATTCAATTAGAAGAAAAACAAAAACAAAAGTAATGGCTGTTGTTAAAGCTGATGCTTATGGTCATGGAATGCTGGAATGTGTTAAGGCATTATCTAAGTTAAAAAATAGACCGGAATATTATGCAGTTGCTCTTTTATCAGAAGCTATAGAATTAAGAAGAGCAAAAATTATGAAGGAGCCTATTTTATGTTTTTCTCCATTTCAGAAAGAAGATTTTTTTGAATATGTGAAATTCAATATTATTCCAACAATAACAACAATACAACAACTAAAGCAATTACTTGCATTAAAACCCCAAAATAAAATTAAGATTCATATTAATGTAAATACAGGAATGAATCGATTGGGTATTCACTATGAAAATATTGCTTCGGTAAAAAAACTAATCGATAAAAATAATAATGTTATTATTGATGGAATATATACACATTTTGCAACATCGGATGAAAAAGATAAAGAGTTTGCTTATCTACAATTACAAAGATTTAAAAATACTTTAGCAAAATTGAAAGAATTAAATATTTGTTACGGCTTAGCTCATTGTGCAAATAGCGGTGCAATTTTGGATATGCCTGAATCATATTTGGATATGGTTCGACCTGGAATTTCCCTTTACGGATATTGTCCATCACAAGAGACTTCTGAATCAATTAAACTAAAACCAGTAATGTCTCTTTACTCAAAACTATCAACAATAACAGAATTGAAAAAAGGTGATACAGTTGGTTATAGTAGAAAATTTACTGCTCATAAAAAAATAAAAAGTGGAACATTACCAATTGGTTATGCAGATGGAATTTTGAGAAGAATGAGTAACAAAATGAGAGTAATTATTAACGATAAAATCTATTCTCAAATTGGAAGAGTTTCGATGGATAGGATTAGTATAAATTTAGGAAATGACAGCCCTAAAATTGGTTCAAAAGTTATTCTTATTGGGAAATCAAAATCCCATCAAATTGATGCATGGGATTGGTCTAATATATTGGAAACAATTCCGTATGAAATTACCTGCACAATTAGTAAAAGAGTACCAAGGAAATATGTAGGAATTGTTAAATAAATAATCTAAAATTTCTTATCTTTCAACAATATTTTAGATTAAATAATTAGTTGTAATTTTTTTAAGGAAAATATGGATTTATTTGTAGTTATAATGGCTGGGGGAGTAGGTTCAAGATTTTGGCCTAGAAGTAAAGAACAAACTCCTAAGCAGTTAATTAGAATTTTTGGTGAAAACACAATGATTCAAGATACTGTTTATAGATTAGAAGGGCTTGTTGAAAAAGAAAAAATTTATGTGATTACCAATAAAATACAACAGGAAAAAGTTGTTGAACAATTACCTGAAATTCCTGCTGAAAATGTTATAGCTGAACCATTTGGAAAAAATACCGCTGCTTGTATAGGTTTAGCTTCTATCCTAATACATCAAAAATCAAAAGATGCTGTTACAATTATACTTCCGGCAGATCATTTGATAAAAGATAAAGAAGAATTTCAAGAAAATATAAAAAGAGCAGCCAATTTTGCAACTGATTCAGATGCTTTAGTTACGATTGGTATTGAACCGACAAGACCTGAAACCGGTTATGGATATATTCAATTTAGAGATGAAGAAATTTCTGATGGGATATATAGAGTTCAAACATTTGCTGAAAAACCTAATATGCCAACAGCAAAAAGATTTATTGAATCAGGTGACTTTTTATGGAACTCGGGAATGTTTATTTGGAAAACAAAAACAATTCTTGAAGAAATAAAAATTCATCTTCCTGATCTTTATGAAGGTTTATTGGAAATAGAAAAAAGTATTGGTAGTGATAACTTTAATGAAGTAGTTACCAATGTTTACGGACAACTTTTAAGTGTCTCCATTGATTATGGAATTATGGAAAAATCTTCGAGGGTTTATTTAACAAAAGGTAAATTTACTTGGAGTGATGTTGGTAGTTGGGAAGAAGTGTATCAATTATCTTCAAAAAATGATAAAGGTAATTCTGAACACGGTGATATTTATGCCGAAAACACTTTAGACAGTTACATATTTTCGCCCAAAAAGTTTACTGCTGTTGTTGGTCTGGAAAATGTAATTGTTATTGATACAGATGATGCATTACTAATTTGTGATAGAGAAAAAGCACAAGATGTAAAGCATATAGTAGAGTATCTTAAAATGAATAATAAGGATGAACTTCTCTAAAGATGGCAAAGAAACGATTAATAATTGAACAAGATATATTAAAGTTAGTAATCAATGGAACTAAGAAGTTTGAACTTGAGGGAAATGAACTATTTACTCCGGCTGCTAAAGATAAAATAAGAGAAGCAAAAATTACATTAGTAAAAAAAGAGAAAA
>PDWI01006952.1_pt1 | contig 56370 bp, 49 predicted proteins | sample 1430891 | NCBI WGS metagenome assembly PDWI01 (sample SAMN01162508, study PRJNA174530) | Oral metagenome, whole genome shotgun sequencing project. | biome: Marine environment; feature: Marine mammal; material: Swab sample of the gingival sulcus; isolation source: swab sample of gingival sulcus... | reverse complement strand
GCATGTTGAAAAAACTCTTCACCGCAAAAATACTGGAAATATGGATTCTCCACCCAACGCGCACAAACCGACTCATCAGACAAGGAATACATCGACTTCAACAGATGCAAACCTACCATCAAACGACTGGGAATTGCTGGGCGACCTCGCTTGGCATAAAACGGGCTGAGCTGCTCATATTGATCATCTGGTCTAATCGAGAGCGAAACAGGTCGTCACTGGAGTGACCATCAACAGGCTTTCGGTGCATTGAAACCTCTCCAAAATCGCAAGCTTTCGCCTATCATACCGTCGCAAGCTTGCAATTTGGAGAGCGGATTGTGAGCAGTTTACGCTGTCATTTTAGTATTTAGAGCGTTTTTCACGGGGGACTAAATAAACAATAGCGGAGTGGTTGCCGTATTGGTGAAGTGCTCGGGTTAGAACACTACACTTTCAGCAAGTAATTATCGAGTGATAACTTGTGGCCACCTTGTCCCACTATTAGCGCAAGCAGCAACATCCAGTAGTAATGCTGAGCTATACCGGGATACACAAACACCTCGATTACGACAGCCATAGTTAACAGCCCCAGCGCGGCGACGCGAGTAAAAAGGCCCAGTATTAACAAAACGGGCAAGACCAGCTCGCCAGCCGCTGCGAGATAGGCAGAGGGTACTGGTGGCATCAGTGGCAAGGCCCAATCGTCAGTGAACATATCGATAGTGTCTTCCCAGTCATCCAGCTTCAACAGACCGGCACGAAAAAAGTCCAGACCAACATATATTCTGGCTGCGAGATTTGCCAAAGGGGTGACACAAAGATCACTGTAATGACTTAATTGACGGTAGAGTTTAATCATCCAGACGTTCTCCTGTTTCTGAACATAAAGGTCTAAAAACTAATTTCCTGCTTCCCTGAAGATGCCGGCCTCAAACACAAAGGCCAACGCCGCTGAGAGATCCTGCTCTGAAAACTGCCCCTGGAGATTTTCGATGGCCATAAGCAAGTTACCCGATGTCGCTATCTGGTTAATCATCGACCACTGGGCTTTGGTAAGCAGTTGAGTTTCCAATCGATTGTCTTTTTTAAACACCAGCACCTTATGTTGGGACTGATCTAAACATATCGCCACCTCATCGTCGTATTCAGGCAAAGACTGACGGTGTATTTCCATTAGCGGATAATCACTGGCGATGATGACCGCATGTGAACACAGAGTCAGAGCCAAACTGAACAGCAGATCCTGGGTATAGCTGGCGGGTTTTAGGCTTGGATCGGGCTCAGCAAAGTAAACTCGATGTAATGCCCATTCGTAGCGCATTAAGTCATTCAGGTAGAGCAGTTTCTGCAATTCCTGCTGCTGTCCTGCAAATGCGATAAGCCCCGTGCCATACTCGTGGATATTGCCTCGTTCCGGCGGCTTCTGTTGAGCAAAGGCAATAGCCAGTTGGCGAAAGTAATCTTTTCCCAGCACACCCTGTGTAGCGGGGTAAACACCCGCCAGATAGTCGTATAGGGCATTGAATACATTGCCTTGATAAATCCAGGCACGGGACACATAGTCATGTTTTGCGGCGGGAAAACTATCTTCAAGCTCGATAATTGCTTTCAGAATAGTCCGTTGGGCTTGTTGCAGGGCTTCCGTTGATTGGCTGCCTACCGGTGTTGATACGATTGCTGGCGCGGGGTCTGATATAGTCGTTTTAACCGGGTATTTTTGCATCCTTAGCGCGGCCAACTGACATTCGTCCAGCAATACCTCGAATTCGGGAAAGTCACTGTCCCATTCTATAAGGGTTGGCCTCACTGCGTGGGTTGCCAAGCAATGCTCGAACAACTGCCACACGTCGGGATAGACTCGATGGTTGTGGGTATCTATCCAGACCTCGTCGCTATCACGCGCCACCGGCGTGTAGCCCGCCAAATGATATTGCCCGATAAACCCAGACCCAAGCCGTTCGATAAATTGCTTTGCCTCGATACCGGTATTGTGGGCAGACACCGCGACATTGTTCACATCCAGCAATAAACCACAGCCGGTTTGCCTGCAAAGCGCATTGAGAAACTCAGCCTCGGTGTAATCCTGCTCGGTATAGCGCAGATAATTGGAGGGGTTTTCCACCAGAATCTGCCGTTGCAAGGCGTCCTGCATCTGCTGGATATGCTCGCACATCACCCCAAGAGCCGACCGAGTGAGTGGCAAGGGCAGGAGATCGGGCAGATAGCACTTGCCCAGTGCACTCCAAGACAGGTGTTCGGAAACCAGTATGGGTTCCACCTCCTGAATAAGTTGCTTTAACTGGTGAAGGTGATCCTGATCGAGACCGTCGGCCCGCCCTAAAGACAGCCCAACCCCGTGCAGCGAGATCGCATAGTCCTGCCGCAACTCAAGTAACCGTTGTCGTGCAATGGATTGACCGAAGTAATTCTCGGAGTGGGCCTCAAAGAAATCCAGTGCCGGCCTGCGTTCAAAGGCATGCTCAAACAGTTCTGCACGTATACCCAGTCCGACACTCATACAGTCTCTCTATGTCCTGAAAAAAACTTTTAGGCACGGTTTGCATATTTGCTCTTTTTGGTGTTTACGGTGCAACTCATCGATATCACTAAATAATAGAAGGATGTTTGCCGTGCTGGCCAAATATTTGGGCTAGATGGCATTACCAAACTTATCGACCAAACGACCGCCAACGACACTGCTGTCGGTTTGAACCGCGACCTTTTTACAAACTTTGGCCATTTTCTTATCGCTAACACCTTCAGGTGCTTTAGCGTCGCCATTGCAAATGCTGACGATATTGTGGCAAGTACCTGCGGGCACTTTAATCCAGACGCCCTTGAGATTGTCCTTGCTTGCAGTACCCTGGCAGGACAGGCCTAATGCAGACACCGCACAAGCGTTTTTGCCCGCTTTTACAATATCACCGCAACGCTCTTTAGCTGATGTCTGGGCACTGGCAGGCAACGCCAGCGCCGTCGCTAAAACAGATGAAGCCAAGGTGGCACCGATGGTTTTTCCAGTATGAATTTGCTTCGCCATAATCCAGTCCTTCACTCGTTAATTATTGAGAGTTAGCAATAAAAAAGGTTATTTTGGTTGCGCTCGTTTCTATAGACGAATGGAGATTCTGTTTGATTGCGGATGTTAGAAATATTTGAATGAAAAAAAGTTAGCCCGGATATTTCACCAGTAAATGGAATTTTCGGGAACAAATGACAAAGAAAGTTGCTCAAACATCATGAAAATTTTTATTCGGCGCGTCCATGCGCCTCACCCCTGCGGGGCTATCGTGAAATTTCTTTCCCGAAGAAATTTTTTCGAAAAACCATTTAGGCACAGTTTGTGCGTTTGTCTTGCTTGCCATTCATTTCATGACTCATTGATATTAAGACAATAATAGCGGAGTGGTCGCCGTACTGGTGAAATATCCGGGCTAGGCGGCTGCTTGTGAATACTCGCAGTTACTTCGTTGCAGGATAAGGCCGGGAGTTCGTGTTATGGTTTTTGAACGGTCGCCATCACGAGACCTTTTTCCACCCAAATGTCGACCTTATACCCACGGGCATAGACTTCTACAGGTTCTTCACCGTTTTCAATTACCGGCAAACCCTGGAACTTAGTTGCGTCGTAATTGGTCTCAAATAAGGTGGTCAGCTTGCCACCTGCATCAACGTAGCGAAGCTGTGCGGCGGAAGATCCCTTAATACTGCAATACCTGCCGCCAACCAAACGCAAACTGGCGTTAGAGAGGTTGCTGGTGCTGCGCGGAAAAAACTCCAGATTGCTAAAGTAGTTGGCAACCGTTGCAAAGGTATCGCTGCTTACTTCCATCGGTTTCAGGTTGGTATGGTTATAGCTTACTTCGTTGGCGATCTGCATAAAGATGTTTTCACCTGCCTGCACATTCACAGAAAGGCCATTCTTGTCAACGTCTGGAAAGGCTCCCACTACCGTGTCGGCGTGCTTATCCTGTTGATAGTTGAATACCGTATACATTGAGATAGCACACACCAGGAACAACGATGCAGCTATGGCGCTATAAGAGCCAAATCGGTTAACGGATTTTTTCGGTGCTTCAGCCTCATAGTCCTGAGAATCCGACATCAATCGATGCAACTGGTCTAGCTGCTGCTCACTCAGCCGGTGTTTTCCAGCAATGGATTTGGTGTGATCGGTAATGGATTGTTTTTTATTAACCATGTCTCTACTATCCTTCCCGCGCCGTGTCGTCATGATCAATCAACTTTCTAAGTTTTTGCTTGAGGCGGTGTACGCGGGATAAAATGACGCCCCTGCTGGTACCTGACTCATCGGCGATTTCTTGCGCTGTGTATTCTTCTACCGAATATAAAAACAGAAGCTCTCTCTCCTGGGGTTCCATCGTGTTCCAGCACTGTTGAAACAATTGCTGGGATACTTGCATATCTTCAAAGGATGGCGCTGTGATATCAATAACATCGAGAGCTTCCACACTATCAAATTCGGTGTGAGTGTATTTTATTTGCCGTCGATAAGCGTCTATGTAACTGTTTCGTATGATCGTTCTTGCATAGGACATGGGGTTGTCGACGTTCTCGGTAAGCAGCATCTTCTCAATAGCGCTGTGCACAAGATCATATCCCTGGTCGGGGTCGTTGCACAGAGTCACCGCAAATCGGTAGAGGCGGTTAAGCTGATCTTTGCTGAAATCAAGCTTCATGTCATTAACTTCGCTTGGCTTCCATTAGCTCAGTTTTAAGGTACGGGCCAGAGTTTTGTATAGAGATCAGTTGCGGTTCGCCCATTTCAAAATCTCCTTTGGCGCCATTCCTTAGCCACTGGTAAAAATCGTACAAATTGTAGTCTGAGGCAACAAGCAGTTTTTCCTGATAGGGGCCGTCATAGTAAGCGCGATGGGTTGCAGACTCCAGCCTGGCAAGATCGACGAGGTAAAGCATATCGTTCAGATCTTCACATTCAGTAAGAAAAACCTCCAACCAGTCAGGCAAATCAACCCCGTAATAGTTCAAGTCTCGCTCATGGAGGGGGTTCTGATAAACATAGTTCTCAATAATCCTGCGAAAGGCCTCATCGCCAACAGTCTTGCGAAGTAATGGGTAGATCGTTTTCACCGATGAGAGCAGGGCGCTTTGATTGCTGGTCTGATAGATGCGCATGGCGTAGTTGGCAGGCAGCGGTAAGTCGGGTCTGACCTGAGCAAGCAGATTTTCATCTGTACAGGTATACAAGTCCAGGAAGGCTTCCTGCACAGATGCAGTACTCATGCCGCGAACCTCAAATTTTTCATCATTATATTGGCTTTTTTGGCCTCTGCCAGCAACACGGCAAGTTCAGGCAGGTCGTTATCCCACTCAATCAAGGTTGGCACAGGGCCAAAGCGTGACAGTGCTTTTTGATAGAGTTTCCAGACAGCATCTGACACGGTATTGTTGTGAGCATCGAGAAGGAATCCTTCTTTTTGTTCGTAACCAGCCAGGTGAATTTCATGAACAGCGTCTGTTGGTAGTGCGTCAATTACATCCTGCGCATTTCGTCCCAAATTGACTTCGTTTACATACAAGTTGTTCACGTCCAGTAAAATGCCACAGCCTGTTCTTTTGACCAGCTCGGTGAGAAATTCTCCCTCGGATAGTTCACTCTCTTTGAACTCAATATAAGCTGAAATATTTTCAATCAGCATTTTTCTGCCAAGATAATCCTGAACCTGTTGAATGCGCATCGAAATATGCTTCAGCGCCTGTTCTGTAAATGGCAATGGCAGTAAGTCAGGGATGTGCTGTGATTTGCCATCAGCATTTTGCAGATGGGAGAAGCTAAGATGTTCTGAATACACAATCGCACCACAGCGCTGCAGTGTTTTTTTAACCTTTGCCAGATAGCCCATATCTAAGGGCCCCAGGCTGGCCAGGCTTAACCCCACACCGTGGGCTGTGAGCGGGTAGCGCTCAGCCAGGGCGGAGAGCAGCCGCGAGGGGACAGCACCGTCATACAGCCAGTTATCCAGCAATAATTCAAGCCATAATCCTGCAATTGGCTCATCCAGCAGCGCAGGTACATGAGGCATTCGAACCCCAAGTCCCGCGCCCTGAATGCCTGACAAGGCCAGCGTCATTCTTTGGCAGGCTTAATTTTGGCGACAACACCGCCGGTGATCTTTTCACAGGTTCCCTCGGGGACATATACCCACTCTGTGTCCAAATTGTCTGCTTTCGCCTGGTTGGCACAGCCGTGCGCACCGTCTAAGGAACCACAGTCGTTTTTGCCCGCTTTGGCGATGCCAGCGCACTTTTCCCAGTTTTCCGGCTGGTCTGGGACAGCATGAGCGTTTACGGCCATTAAAGACGTACCGGCCAGCGCGCCTGCCAATGCTATTTTTGGTAAGTTTTTAGTTTTCATCTGATGTTCCTCTTATGGAGGGCGCTCGGTATGACCGCCTCTGCTCATTAGACGAATCGAGGCGCGATTTGATTGCATAGCGGTGCAGAATTAACCCGGATAATTCACCAGTACGGCGACTATTCTTTTATTTACTAATGAAATATCCGCGCTGGCGCCAGGTCTGCTAGTAGCTGTGGTAACGATTCTCATTTGATTTAAGTCTATATCTGCAATACACTCGTGGTTTGTAGCGCTCAAATCGCTGTCCTGCCCACAACGAAATGCTGCTGGCTGTCAGTCTCGACTGCCCAGTAGCTTGTTGTGAAGTTTTATTGTTTATCGCTTTTAGTTCGAGGAAAAAAGTCCATGTGCCGCAGTCACTCCCGCTTTAATAGAAAGCTGCTTTGTAACGCCGTACTTGCTGGTGTCGCAGCATCTGTCAGTCCCGGCCTCTTTGCTGAGGAGGCTTCTGATATCCACTACCTCGAAACTGTTACAGTGACCGCTGTCGGCTACGAAGCACAAACCCTGGATACCCCTCACGCGGTAACGGTTGTCGACCGGGAAGCCATTGAGCAGAGCATTTCGGATAACGTAAGCCAGTTGCTGCGCAGCCAACCGGGTATTTCCCTGACCAGCGATGGCGCCTGGGGCATGAACCCGGTTCTGCGCGGTTTGAAGAAAGAGCAGGTGGTATTGATGGTTGATGGCATGCGCATGAACTCCGCGCAACCCTACGGCGCCATCGCATCGCTGGTCAATTTGCAGCAGGTTGAGCGGGTCGAGGTGGTGAAGGGGCCGGTTTCTGTGCTCTACGGTTCTGGGGCCATGGGTGGGGTGATAAACCTGATTACCCGCAAGGCCGACTTCAGCGCGGAACCCAGCATTCAGGGCCAGATAAGCCTGGGTGGTTCATCAGCCGATGAGGGCCTGCGCGGCGGTGTTACTCTGGGTCTGTCCAACGAGCGCCATGCCCTGAATATCAACGCTGCCCTAAGCGACCTCGATGACTACGAAGCTGCCGATGGTGAAGTGGAACTCACCGGTTATGAGCAGAAAATGCTGGGTCTGAACTACCGTTTTGAGGTCAGCGAAAAAGGTGTTCTTGAAGTCAACGCGCAAAAGCAGACCGACGACGATGTGTGGTATCCGGGCTCCCGAAAGCTGCTGGCTAACATAATGGGCACTGACGTGTTTCGCATCATCCACTCCCCGAAAACCGAACGGGAACTTTACGAAGTGGCCTACGAACACGATTTCGGCGGCGCTGCGGAGATTGAACTGCGCACTAATATCTGGCAGCAGGATATTCAGCGCACGGTTCGCGCCTATCACACCAAGGCCCGCAGGGACATTGTCAGAACCGAGGTAACATTTTCCACCACCGGTGTCGGCGCGCAACTGGATTTGTCTCCAGCCGACAGCCACCAGCTCATCGTTGGCGTCGACGCCTGGGAGATGGAGGGCGACCCCTCTCGCAATATGGATTTGCCGCCCACCTTTACCACAACGATTAACAACGATCCATTCAACGACGGCGAGATTCGCTCTGCCGGCCTGTATTTGCAGGACGAAGTATTCTTCGAAAACTGGACTGTTAAGGCGGGAATTCGCGTCGACCGCATCGAAGGCGACGCGAAGCAGGCGGCGGGTCTGCCTCCTGGCACCAAGCTGGACAAGAAAGACACCACGACCTCCTGGTCTGTCGGCGCCGTGTACGGCTCCGACACGCGCTTCAGACCCTACATAAACCTGGGACGCGCCTATCGCGCTGCCGATATGCGCGAGCGCTTTGAATCCAGTAACCGCGGTGACGGCTACTTTCACATGGGCAATCCGCAACTGGATCCCGAGGTGAGCACAACCCTGGAACTCGGCATTAAAGGTATTACAGGTGACACCCGCTACGCGGTGGCGGTTTACCAGTCCGATATTAAAGACTATATCTTCGGCAAAATTCGCAGCGATGCGATGGGTAACCCGGTGCGTCATCCCATGATCGGCTCGCCGATCAAAGACGTTATCAATATCGATGAAGTGCGCATAAAAGGTATGGAAGCTGAAATCAGCCACGGCCTCGCCGACAACCTGGCCGCTTTTGCCTCATTAAGCTACCTGCGCGGCGACAACAAGGAATTCGATGAGCCCATGGCAGAGATTCCACCCGCCGAAATGAGCTTCGGCCTGCGCTATGGCGCGCCAACCGGCCTGAACTGGAGCGTAGCCGCAAGGTTAGTGGATAAGCAGGATCGCGTGGGTGAAGAACTGACCGCCAACAACGAAGATACCACCCCGGGCTTTGGCACCGTGGATATGGCCGTGGGCTACACCTTTGCGGGGTGGAGTAACGAGCACTCGCTGCGCCTGACGCTCAGCAATCTGCTGGACAAGGGGTATCACGAGCATCTGACCGAGGGTAGTGCCGGTTACGAACCTCAGGCCGTTGGTCGCAATGTTTATCTCGGCTGGACCATGGGGTTCTGATTCATGTTGACAAAAATACCCGGATATCTTTACCAGATTGCGGTGGGGGCTGTTATGGCTCTCGCTGCGTCTGCAGCCTTCGCCGATGGCGAAAAACTGGAGAAACTGACCCTTGCCGGCCCCTTTGCGGCGGTCTCCAATCCATTGATTCGCATGGTTGAATCCAACGCTCTGCAGGATGTGGCAGAAGAGGTGGAATTTGTCGTCTGGAAAGACCCCGATCAGATGCGCGCGCTGGCTCTTAACGGCGACACCGATTTTATCGCTTCGCCCACCAACGTGGCCGCCAACCTCTACAACCGCGGCAAGGATCTGCGTCTGCTCAATGTGTCTGTGTGGGGCATTATGTGGATGGTATCGCGCAACCCGGAACTGAAAACTCTGAAAGATTTCAAGGGCCTGGAAATTGCCATGCCGTTTCGCGGTGACATGCCCGATCTGGTATTCAGCGAACTGGCAGAAATGCAGGGGCTGAACGCGAAGCGGGATTTCAAGCTGCGCTACGTGGCCGATCCCCTAAGTGCCATGCAGATGCTGGTGCTGCGCAGGGTCGATCACGCTTTGCTGGTTGAACCGGCCATTTCTATGGCGCTGCGCAAAACCAAGTCTTTCCCGATGAAACTGATTGCTCCGGATCTGTATCGCAGCGCCGATTTGCAGGAGGAGTGGGGGCAGGTGTTTCAGCGCGAAGCACGGATTCCCCAGGCGGGCATTGCATTGCTCAATACCCAATTGCCGGAGCATGTTGTCGACCGCTTTATGCAGGAGCACGAGAAGGCGGTTAAATGGTGTAACGACAACCCCGAGCAGGCAGGCGAAATTGTCGCTGCCAGAATTGATCTGCTGACCCCTGAAGCCGTGGCGGATTCCATTAAGGTCAGCCAGCTCAAACACGTCACAGCAAGGGATGCCAAACAAGACCTGGAACACTTTTACGGGATTCTCCACAAGCGCACGCCCGCACTGACAGGCGGCAAGTTGCCGGATGAGCGTTTTTACTATCCTTGATAGCCGCCCATTTCTACCCGACAATGGCCTTCATTGAATTCAGAGATTTTCCATGAAGGCTTTTGTTAATATCGTTGCGGATTTTCCCCGCTACCTGTGGAGCGGCTGGGGTGCTGTGGCGAGCATTTTTCTGTTTATGGCGCTGTGGGAAGCAGGCTATATGATGTACGGCGAGCTGGTGTTGCCGTCACCCCTGATGACTTTGTCTCGCCTTCTGGAAATGGTTACCGCTGATGGCATCGCTGAAGACGCGCTGATTACCCTGCAACGGGCGGTGTGGGGGGTTTTACTCTCGGTATTATTAGGTTCTGTGTTGGGCATGAGCGCCGGACTGTTTGTTACCGCATCGGTAATGAGCCGCCCGATTATTACCATCCTCACCGGCATGCCGCCCATTGCCTGGATCGTCCTGGCAATGATCTGGTTTGGCATGGGCGATCAGACGGTGGTTTTCACCGTGGTTGTGGCCTGTTTTCCCATTGTTTTTGTCGGCGCACTGCAGGGCACTCGCACCCTTGAAGGCCATCTGTCAGAAATGGCCGACAGTTTTCACACGCCGCGCTGGATGCGCTTTACCGATATCTACCTGCCACACGTGTTTTCCTATGTGTTTCCCGCGTGGATGGCGGCTCTGGGCATGAGCTGGAAAATCGTTGTGATGGCGGAGTTGCTGTCCGCCAATGACGGCTTGGGCGCGGCGCTGGCCGTGGCCCGCTCTCACCTCGATACGGCGGGGGCGCTGGCACTGGTGGTCATGCTGGTGGGCTCGCTGTTGATCATCGAATACCTGCTGATGGAGCCCATAAAGCGCGAGGTGGAACAATGGCGGGATTGACTTCAAACCACAGCGAAAATCCGGCTTTGAAAGTCCGGGGATTAAAGCACAACTTTGGCCCCCACGATGTGCTGGAAGACATTAACTTTACCTTGCCCAAGGGCAGGGTGCTATCCGTGGTGGGGCCCAGCGGTGGTGGCAAAACCACGTTGTTGCACCTCTGTGGCGATCTGCTGGACATTGTTGAAGGCCGCATTGAAAATCCGTTTGAGAACACCGCCTTCGCGTTTCAGGAACCGCGTCTCCTGCCCTGGCAGAGCGCACTGGACAACATCGCCTACGGACTCAAAGCCCGCGGCATGGGCAAGCGGGAAAGATCTCAAAAGGCCACGGAGATCGCGCTGCAATTTGGCCTGGAAGAAAAGGATCTTACCAAGTTCCCCAAGGATCTGAGCGGCGGCATGCGTCAGCGGGTTTCTTTTGCCCGCGCGCTGGTGGTGGAACCACAGTTACTGTTTCTCGATGAGCCTTTCTCGGCGCTGGATATCGGGCTGAAACAGGAGTTGCAGCAGATACTTGTCGACCACGTTGAAACCAAGGGATTGACCATTTTGTTTATCACCCACGATTTGATGGAGGCGGTGCGCCTTAGCGATCAGATTCTGGTATTGGCCGCCGATCCCGGCAGAATTGTCCAGACTTTCGATCTGCATCAACCCAAGTTACAACGCGACGACAGCTTTGTTTACGAAGAAACGGCAAAACTTTTGTCACACCCGAAAATCATTGAAACATTTGAGTTGAGTCTGAATGTCTGAGCAGGCGCCAAACAATTTCCGCGAACGTCTGCAGGTCGTTCTCGCCTATGGCTTCAGGCCGATGTTTATTTTGTTGCCGGCCTATCTGGCGCTGTCGATTATTTTGTGGGGGCTGGTCTGGTCGGGTAACTGGCCTTTCCCGTTTCTGCAAAACCCGCTGAACTGGCATATCTACGAAATGATTTTTGGCGCCGCCAGCGCCGGTATTATTGGGTTTGTTCTTACCGCCGTGCCGGAGTTTTACAGTGATGTAAAACCGATAAGCGGCAGGACATTGCTATGGCTTTGCCTGCTTTGGGTTATCGGCAGGCTGGCTTTTTGGATGATCGACCTGACTGGCGCAGGCATCGTAGCGCTGACGAATCTGCCTTTGTTGTTGTGGCTGATACTGCTGACTGCGGGGCCAATCCTCACCGATCCCCTGCGCCGCCACGTCAGTCTGGCTGTGGTGCTGACGGGAATACTTATTATTCAGTGCTGGTTTTTTCTGGCTTCCACCGGCTTGCTTGAGCATGACCCCATGGCCATTCTCAAGGTTTCCCTGGGGGCTTTTATCGTTCTGATTCTATTGGCGCTGCGCCGTATCAACACCGGCGCGATCAATAAATACCTGGACCAAAATGACATTGACGAAACCTTTGTGGCGCGTCCGCCGCTCTATAACATCGCGATTCTCTGCGTAACACTGTACACGCTGGTGGAATATCTGATGCCCTTCAGTCCCATACTGGGGTGGTTGGGCCTGGCTGCCATGGCCGCCATACTCAACACGCTGAATGATTTTTTCATGGACGAAACGCCCATTGTATTTAAACCCATCGTCTATCCGTTAATTCTGGTTTTGATATTGATGGCTGCCGGTTACGGTCTGATGGGTTTTGATTACCTCTACGATGGCTTGTACGGTATCAATCACTTCCGCCATTTTCTCACCACCGGCGTGTTTGGATTGTCATTCTACACGGTGATGGTGATCGTCGCCTTTATTCACACCGGTCGCGACCTGCCGACCAACCCGTGGATAGATGTGGGCGTGTGGTTGATCGTCATCGCCACTTTGCTGCGCAGCCTGATTCCGTTTTTTATCGAGCACGCCAATCTGCTGTACCTGGGTTCGGCACTGCTGTGGGGCGCAGCGTTTTTGCTGTATCTGAAATTGTCTTACCGCGTACTCACAACGCCGCGTGCTGATGGTCTGCCGGGCTGACTTCCTGTGTGAATAATTAATACAATTTCAGGACCTTACCGCGCGACTGCTGGATAGAGTGTGTTAGCTTCAGGAGTGCGGGGCTATGAGTTGTAACTGCGTCCCCTTTTGACTATTAGTGATTTTGATGAATTAGCTCGATTCGCATATACTGGACGAATCGAACGATTATGCTGAGACAATGACAATGGATTCACTTTCCGCCAATGAAGCAAAAACCCATTTTGGTGACATGCTCTTAAAAGCGCAACGTGCTCCAGTTCAGATTAAAAAGAACGGTAAACCGGTTGTTGTGGTGATCTCGGCAGAAGAATACGAGAGTATCGAAGCGCTCAAGTTGCGCTTATTGCAATCAAGAGCCGTGCAGGCCAATGCTGATATAGCAGCAGGCAACCTGATCGACGGTGAGTCATTTTTCGATGAGTTGGAGTCGGGACTACATGACTAATCCTTATGGAAAACTATCGCTTAGCGCCGGATGCGCAATCTGATCTCATTGATATTCGCCGTTACACCGTCGAACAGTGGGGTATGGCTCAATCACAAAAATACCTGTCTGAGCTTAGGCAAACCATTCGGCTGTTGGTCGAAACGCCCGCTCTGGGGAAGTCCAGGCTGGACGTCGGCGAGAGCGTTTTGAGCTTCCCCTATGCCAGTCACGTCATTTATTACATGATCCATGAACGGCAATTACTTGTGTTTGGCGTTTTGCATAAGCGCATGGTGCCAGTAAATCACTTGGATGGACGCGAGGTGGTTTAATGCGTCCCCTTTTAATGACCACTGGCGTTTTTGGATTGTCATTCTACACGGTGATGGTGATCGTCGCCTTTTATTCGCACCGGTCGCGACCTGCCGACCAACCCGTGGATAGATGTGGGCGTGTGGCTGATCGTCATCGCCACTTTGCTGCGCAGCCTGATTCCGTTTTTTATCGAACACGCTAACCTGCTGTACCTGGGTTCGGCACTGCTGTGGGGCGCAGCGTTTCTGCTGTATCTGAAATTGTTTTACCCCATACTCACAAGGCCGCGTCCCGATGGCAAGCCGGGCTGATTCGACAATGCGCGGTGCGCTTTACCCCGGACATTTCACCCGTATATGGAATTTTCGGGAAAATTTCTTCGAAAAACTACTTAGTTGCAGTTTGCATATTTGCACTTTTTAACGTTTACGGTATAACTCATTGATGTGATTAAGCAATAAAAAAATATGCGCCGTGCTGGTGAAATATTCGGGCCAAATACTGGAAACCACCGAGCAAAACACCCATAATATTTCGCGTCGAACCCTGTTCATGTCATGTTGCTCTGGAATGTCGTGCGCTGATTACGGGTTTAAAGGGAACATTAAGCAAGAGGGTCAAGAGTATGAAAGCAATAGTAGTACGGATTGGATTGCTCGCTGCATTCGCTTTATTGACGGCGTGTAAGGTTGTTATCACCGTCCCGGATGGCGCAACTGTTGTTTCGGAATCGCAGGCTTTTAGTTGCGAGGGCGGCGAGCGATGCGAGATCGATGTGACGGATGTCTTTTTTGACGAGACATTCACCGTCGAGGCTGATAGTGGTTTTCGATTCATGGGCTGGCATATACGGTACGGGGGGCTCTGCGGTGGCAGCCTGGACAAGTGTTCCTTGCAAACAACCGAGTTTCCAGGAAATTCGGCGTTACTCGCTATTCTGGAAAGCGACCTGGAATTCTTCCTTGAACCGGTAATATGGCCGGCGCCGGAGAACATGCCTGTACTGGAGTTCAGAGACATTCAGGGTGAGCCCATTGTGCGAGACGTGACGGGCATCCCTATCGGATCATTCCAGGGCGAAGTTGAGCCAGGTGGTATGGGCGTCTCACTTCACTTTGAAGGTTTTGCCGATACATATACCGCTCCCATTGTTTTGAACGGCGCGAGCACTGATGTAACGCCACTCCCGGTGTTTTTCCGATCACTTGCAGAATGCGAAAGTTTGTCCGATCCTTTCATTGCGGCCGATGCCGAAGGTAGCAGGCCGTTGGCCGCGGCCTATCTTGTGAAAGGTGATGAGAATCGTTTTTATATAGCCGATCCGGTTGCCGACCCGCAGGAAATTCTCATTCAATATGGCTCACCTGGCTGTACTGAAATTGGGCAATTGACTATTTTTCCTGCGCTATTAACCAAGGTTTATCCAGCTATCCCAACAAACTTTGTTATAAAGTTTCCTTTGACTATGACTATCGATGGGAGGTAAGGCAAATTTGAGTCTGCTTCATCAACTAAAGGGGAGGGACGCCAGTAAAAGGGGATGCCTCAGCCTCCGTCCCGCTTTCCCAGTATTCTTCGCTGTAACCTGGTTTCGTGCACTGGGTGGGGCAAGCGCTGTCAAGCCCCTTACGGGGACGCTACAAGTACATCCCTGTAAGCTCGTCTCGGCCATCCATGGCCTCGAACGCCCCTTCAGGCGCTTACCGCGCGACTGCTGCCTAGAGTGTGTTAGCCTGAGGAGTGTGGGCTATGAGTAGTAACCGCGTTCTGCAGAGTGAAGATCTTGAAAAGCGCTTGCGAGGCTGTGTAAGCGCCTCATTTTAGCTGGTTTCCTGTGGGTGCTTGTCGCGTTTTTTCTTAGGTGTGGCTTGTGAGCACCGGGGGTAAGGTGATAAATTTCAATGACTTAGTGTGTTTTAGGCCAGCTGTCACTAAAGGGATAGACGACAACGTGTCGTCTTTAATTGCGACATGTTGTCGTCTGTTTAACTGTTAGGTGTCAGTGAAGATGCTCAAGAAAATACTATTAGTTTTAGCGGTTCTGTTTGCTTTAGTTGCTGCCTTTATATATCAAGAATGGACAGATTTATCGAAGGATCCAGAGTTTGTAATTTTAAATAAGAGTGGTTCTGTAGTATCTATTGAAGCCAAATGGCGAGATAGCAAAGCGATAATAGAGAATCTAAGAAATGGTGGTAGCTTTACCTTCTCCATCAGGGAAGAGGCTTCAATGAAATTGAATATTCATAGGCCGGAAAGTGAAATGGAGCAAGTGGTCATAGGGTATTTTTCAAGCGGCAATTCGTTCACAATTGAGGTCGGGCAGTTAAAAACGAATATAAAAGTCATCTAGCTCGTGCAAAAACACCTAACAAGTTGCTCAAGTACACTCCGCCCGCAAAAAGCGTGGGCTTCCGCGGGACACCCAAAGCGTTGCTTTGTGTGCCCCTTAGCAAGGTGTTAGGCATCAAAATGAACATATCGATACGTCAAGCGACAATAAACGACCTTGCAGCATTCAGCATGCTCTGGCAATTCTATCTGTACCATCAAAGCTCGTTTGGGCACGAAGATGTTGATGAAAATGGACGATTTGATATCGACGAAGAATATCTCGAAGATGTGCTGAACGGTAAAGAAGATTGCGATGCCTATTTGGTTCTTTCGGATGGTTTTATTGCGGGTTTCTCCATTGTTGAACCAACGGAAATCGCAGGGAAGGAAATCCCAGAACTTTCGGACATATTCATACTGCCAAAGTACAGGAATAGCGGCGTAGCTAAGTTGGTCGTTGAAAAGCTCATGCTATCGCTGCCCGGCGAATGGCATGTGGCTGTTTACAAGAAAGATGCGCAAGCACTTAGGTATTGGGAGAGTCTATTTAGCAGGCTTGAAATACAGCATGCTACAAAGTTAAACCCACCTGAAAACGCGGACTTCCATGAGTTTGTCGTCAAAAATGCCTAACAAACAAAATCAGAGCGCCGAAAAAAGCGCGGCTGGGACTCCCTTCGCGAGCTTCGGTAGCCCCGCAGGGGTGAGGCGCATGGACGCGCCGAATAATAAATGACATACAGTCGCGCGGTAAGCGCCTGAAGGGGCGTTCGAGGCCATGGATGGCCGAGACGAGCTTACAGGGATGTACTTGTAGCGTCCCCGTAAGGGGCTTGCCGTGTGGCTGCCGAGCGCGAGGCCAAATGTGAGAGCAGGGAGGGGCAAAGAAGGTTGTTCAAACATCACTAAAAGCGCAGCGGTAGCTACGGTTTGAATGATTTTAGGCAAGATTCGAAGTCATTTTTTCGAAATAGGTGTAAATTGTACATGTGTTTTGCTGCCATTTACGGCATAATTCATTGATATTATTTAACAATATGAGAGTGTCGCCGTTCTGGTTAAGGCTTGTCTTTCAGCAGATTATTCAGGTAATTGCTGCTACTGTCTGTGTGTAAACGTACCCACATAGGGTAGTGGTCGGAAAACTGATAGGTGCGCCACTTTTTATAAGCTTTTTGTAATCCCGCCTCGTCGTTTTCGCGAATAGCCTTCTTGCCAGCGGTCGTTTTTGTCGCCACGGTATCACGGTAGTTTGTGAAATCATTTTCGGTAAATACGGATGCAAATAAATCGACGACACCGGCGTTGTTTTCTCTAGGGTCACTTGTAATAGTTTCCACGTATTCCACGATTTCAGGCTTGGTTTTGAAAGCAATCTGGTCGTAGTACTTTTCCGTTCCGGTGGTAGGCTTGTTCTTCAACGGCGCCGGTACCAGGAAGCCGTTATTTTCCAGTGCCTCCATGGTTTTATGGGTGGGGCTCACGATGTTGAAATCACCGAGAAGAATCAGGGCGCGATCTTCGCCTAGCGCCCGGTCTGCACGGGTGCTGAGATAGTTGGCAATTGTCGCTATCTCTTTCACGCGTTGATTCAGTTTCTCGCCCGAGTTAGAGCCGTAGTAAATATGCACTGTGCAGATATCGAATTTTAACCAACCCGATTGAAAGGACGCGATGAAAGGTGTTCGTTTGAACTGATTGCCGCTTACTATCTTGTCGTTATCTACTTCAAGTTCTGTTCTGCTGATCAGCATATCAGGGGGTAGTACGATTTCACCGGCGATGTTCTGAAACCACACTTTTCGCTTGTCGTAAACAAAGGTCATTCTTTCGCCATTGCCTCCGAGCTTGCAGTCGGTCTCGTCGGTTGCGATAAAGTCCCAATTGCGGCCAAGTATCTTCATGATCCGCATCCATTCATTCAGCTCATTAACCTCCTGAACGGCGACGAAATCAAATCGCGAAATGACCTCGGCAATATAGAACAAAGATTCGGGCAGTCGTTGCCCCCAGCCCCGGCGATTGCTTTTGCCTAAGTCGCGAATATTAAAGGTCGCCAGTAACAGATTGTCATCGGCATCCTTATTCGGCACAGTTCTATCTAACTGATCTCGCAAGCGGATCAGGTTATTGACGGCTCTTTTACGGTCTTCATTGTTTCTTATGTTGCGTTTTAGTTGGCTGTAGTACATGTCAATTCCTGCGTTTTTTTCGTCTTGACCGGCAACACTGTGTTTTAGCTAATGCTTTTTATAAGATGCTTCGGGGTGAGCTTATTTTTTCCAGGCAGCGTCAGCTATTTAGAGCTCATCGGACTCAAGCTGAAACGTATTCCACGTTTACTTCCTGCGCTCGTTGCATTTTGCGAAATTCGAAGTGACAAGCTGTACCAATGCCATCGGCAAATGCTTGCTCGGCGATTGAGCGTTGACTTCTTTCTGTGCTGTGAGTGGGGGTTATAGCAATGACCTCAAAATGCTCATTTACTACGTGTAAACTCCGCTTTTTCGGCCATTTTTGCCTTGTCTTGCACTCGTCTGAGACTTTTTCAACAGGCTGCTAGTTTCATAAGTGTCTTATGCCGTCGTTCTTTATAGCTGCCGTCAAATCACCAAACCGTCGGCATTGCGCGGGACAGATACTGGGTTGTCACATAGTCTTCAGTAGCTCAGTGCAGCCATTTGCCCCGTTCTCTTTTACTGCGCCTTTTGCCGCATATAATTCCTTAATTAATCTGCACCGCATAGTGGGGCTTGAATGAGTTGTTAGCCCATTTTATTCTTGCTATCTGATAGCATATATGACAGCATCAAGGAATGACTAAAATTGTTGTGGATACCAGTGTGCTTATAAGTGCGCTTATAGGTAAAAAGGGCCCCAGCCGACAGATTCTAAGAAAGTGCCTAAACGGGGTATATCAGCCGAGGAATTGTGCCCTCTGGAACCCGGGGAAATAAGAGAGCTTTTGAATGCATTTTATAGCGTATGCGAGTGGGTTCATATACATTATTTATGGCGCCCTAATTTGAAGGACGAAAGCGATAATTTTTTGATAGAACTCGCTATTGCGAGCAATTCACAGTACCTCGTAACCAACAATACTAAAGACTTAACGGGAGCTGAGTTAACTTTTAAGCACTTGGCAATTGTTAGGCCTGAACAACTTTTAGAAGGTGAATAAAGATGTCTACTTTGACTATTCGATTGCCTGATGACAAGCATGACCGACTGAAAGCGCTTGCCGAATACAAAAAAATTAGCATGAACAAGCTGATTGAAGAAATATCAACACAAGCTCTTGCGGAGTTTGATACCGAAGTGCGTTTTAGGGCGCTTGCAGCAACTGGCAGCACCAGAAAAGGAATCGATATCCTTGATAAACTCGATGGGCACTTTAACAGCTAATATCTGTAAAAGAATAAAAGGGGGCGTGGGATATGCCGTTGTTCTTTATGGCTGCCGTCAAAATCACCAAACAGCCGGCATTGCGCGGGACAGATTCAGCAGCTCAGTGCAGCCATGTATCCCGCATATTTTCTTAGTATCAGGGTTTTTTCAGTAAGGGGCGACCGCCAAACACCGCTTGTGTTTTTCCCTCATCTATTGCCAGCACACCGTTGACCAAGAGAAAACGAACCCCGGTTGAGAGGCGATCCCAGTGGCGGTAGTCTGCCTGCGGGGCGTATTGGGCTGGATCAATGACGGCGATGTCCGCGTAGTAGCCTGGGGTGATATAGCCGCGTTGATCGATGCCGAAGATGTCCGCAGTCAGGCCGCTGCTGCGGTGTACAAAGCTTGCCACCGACATCAGTTTATCTTCGCCCACATACGCCACAAACTTTTTGGGAAAGCTGGCGTATTTGCGCGGATGGCGATCATTGCCATCGGAAGAGGTCACCACCCAGTCCTGTCGCATGAAGCGCTCGATATCAGTGGCGTTCATATTGAAGGAAATGACTCTGGCTTTGCCTGTTTTCAGCACCATCAGTGCCGCTGCAACGGGCGTTATGTTTTGTTCTGCGGCGATGGCTGCAAGCGTTTTGTTGACAAAAGAGGGGTCGTTGCCAGTCACCAGCAGCAGCGATTCCGGGCCGCCACGACGGCGGATATTCTCGGCAATCGCCGCGTTCAACTCTGCTGCCAGCTTGGGGTCACGCAGTCTCTGCTGGTATTTCTCGAAGGAGTCCGCCAGCATCCAGAGCGGCACCAAGGCGTTGCGAAGATGGGTTCCCGATGCGCGCCAGGGGTATTGATCCGCGGTGATTTGCTGACCGTTGCCTCGCGCCTGTTCGATCATGGTAACCGCTTGTTCGCTTTGTCCCCATACATCCACACCCAGTGCTTTAATATGGGCCAGATGTACGGGGATTTTCGCTTCTGCTCCAATGGTGATGGCCTCTTCCAGGGCAGGCAAAAAACCGACTGTGTAGGAACTTTCATCGCGAATATGACTTTCGTAAAGGCCTCCGTACCGGGCCGCGACCTTGGCCAATGCGACCACTTCATCGGTGTCGGCGTAGTTGCCAGGTGAATAATACAGCCCGCTGGACAGACCCAGTGCCCCCTCGCGCATGGCTTGATCGACCCTGTCCTCCATCGCCTTTTGTTCTTGCGCTGTGGGTTTGCGGTTGTCGCGCCCCATTACGTCAATTCGCACCGCACCGTGGCCCACTAGAAAACCCACATTGCTGCCAATGCCGTTTTTGGTGAGGCGCTGGGCCAGGTGCTCAACCTGGTAGGCTCCCTCGCCGTCGTTGCCGACAATCACCGTGGTAACCGCCTGGGTCAAATAGTTGGTATTGAGATGGCGTTCGCTGCTGAGTAGATCTCCCAAAGCGTGGGTATGGGGATCAATAAAACCCGGCGTCACCATAAGTCCGCTGGCGTCTATTACCCGGTCGGCTTGCAGTTTGACGCTGCGATGGTCGCCGACGAAGGCGATGCGATCAGCGCTGATACCCACCGCCAGTGCCTGGGGAGGGCGGCCGCTGCCGTCGTACACCTTGCCGTTGACGATCAGTGTATCTAAATGCAGCGAGGGTGCCGGTGAGGTTGGCTCATTGCCGCAGCCAACCAGGCAGGCAAGGGCAGTGCCCAGAAGCAGGCTCTTCAGTGTGGTCATGATTGCTCTGCCTCGGCTATGACTAAAAGGCGCTGCATCATGGTCGTTGCCGCCCGGCGCGCGTATTCTTTGATAAATACCCGGTCGGTGTCATCGCCCAGTTCAAAGGTAATGGCGGGAATGCCAAATTGCGCGTGCATGTAGGCTTTGGAGGTGTTTTTGTCGGGGTTGTGGCCGGGTTTGATTTCAAACTGGTAATCGGGGTAGTCCGGTTTCAGTGCCGCCGCAAAATCATTCAGCCACAGGCGGGTAAATTCGGGAGGGAAGGTCGGCATGTCCGGTGTCTGCGTGTAAAAAATGTCCCGCCAGGTGGAATGAAAATCTAAAAACAGGTAGAGCTGCGGGGCGTCCTTTGACTCGAAACGCCGCAATTCCTCGCGTACCAGTTGGGTTTCCTGTTGGGTAAAAGGCCCCCAGTCCCGGTTCAGATCGACACCACCCACATTGTGACGCCAGTTGCCTCGCGCTACGCCGTCCGGATTCAGGTTTGGGATCATCAAAATGCCAAAGGCGGCTCGAAAGTCCCGCGCCAGTGCATCGTCTTCCAGCAGGCGCTCAACGAAGGGCACCATTGCCAGGGCGCCGGTGACCTCCGGTGGATGCTGGCGTCCGATCAGCACAATATAGCGCTTGGGATTTTGCGGATGGATGTCCAGCGCTGTGACAGGTCGCCCCTCTATGCTCAGCCCCAGTCGTTTTGTGCGCAGGCCATGCGCCTGGTTGGCCGTCATCAACTGTGCGTACCAGCGGTGATACTGGTCGTTGTCGAATATTTCCTGTCCGGAAATCCACACACCCTGCGGTGAGGGCGTTAGGCGGAGACTGACTCGCTTACCATCTTTACTGATGCTGACACTGCTGTCAGCGAGCGCAGTCCAGTGCTTGCCGTCGGCGCTTATTTTGGGTCGGTAGCGGTGTTTGTGGTGGCTGTAGTCCAGCACCACCTGTACGGTTTTTGTATCCGGCCCGATCACTTTAAAAGCGTACCAGGGACTGGCGTTAATGGGCGTGTTTTCAGGGGCAAGACTTAGCACGATGGCATTGTCTTGCTGGCGACATCCGTCAACCCGACCGGCGGGAAAATCGCTGTCGATAAGGATATCGCCAAATTCGCAGTGTGGTGGATGCTGGGCGACGATGCTGGTTGCAGTGCAGCCGTAGAGACCACTGGTAAGCATCATCAGGCCCAACAGCAAGGCGGGGCGGGTTTGTTTTAGCAAGGCAAAACAACAGGTCTTCATAGCGTCATATCCCGAGCAACGTCGATGATGGGGGGAAATCCGGTTCACGCAGTCAGGCTCGGCAGCAGACCCAAGTCAGGCTTTGTGAAAAGTCCTTTATACTGTACTGTACCGTGGTAAAGGGAACCCTGTATGACATGGCGCGGTCGCTGTGTGAATGCGGGGAAAAACATTGTCAACAACAGGTTAACAGATGCCCATAGCCGAACAAAAACAAGCCAGCATCCTGATTGTGGAAGATGAGCTTGCCAGCCTCAATCTGCTGGCGAGCTACTTAGAAGCCGAAAATTATATGGTTTACAAGGCGCGGGACGGGGTTCAGGCAGAGCAGATTCTTGCGGACAAAGTTATTGACGTTGTGCTCCTGGATATTCGCCTGCCAGGTAAAGACGGTTTGTCACTGACCCGCGAAATACGCAGCCAGTCGCAAGTGGGCATTATCCTCGTCTCCCAGAAAAAAGACGATATCGATAAAATCGTCGGTCTGGAAATGGGCGCCGATGATTACATTACCAAGCCCTATAACCCTCGGGAATTGCTGGTCAGAGTTAAAAACCTGCTGATACGCCTCAACGCGGCATCGGTACTTGAAACTGAGCAGAGTAAAAGCTCAACAGAGGCCGTGTTCGGTGACTGGGTTTTGCAATTGGGGCGCAGAACGCTGGTGTCTGGCAGCGGTGACAGCATTTCGCTTACCGAGGGCGAGTTCAAGCTGCTGTCAACACTGATGAAGAATGCCGGCAATGTGCTCAATCGCGATCAAATTATGAATCGCATGGAGCGACGAGACTGGTTTCCCACCGATAGAACCATTGATGTATTGATAGCGAGGCTGAGAAAAAAACTGGGAGATGACCGCCTCAACCCTCGCTATATCGACACCGCGCGCGGTGCCGGTTACCTCTTTTTAGCCGATATCACCTGGCGTTAGGGCGTACTTCGCTGATGGCCGGTTCCACTGTACCTCTGCGGCAGAGTTTGTCCTACCGACAGACCCAGAGTACGGTATTGGTGGCTTTTGCGATTGGCGTTGTACTGTCCAGTGTGCAGATATGTCTGGACTACTTTTCGCAGCAAAACGAAATGCGTGACGCCGTCGGCAATATGCTCAACACGGCCAACCGCGCTGCCTATCACGCCGCTTACAATCTCGACGATTTGGGTGCACAGCAGATCACCCGCGGTCTCGTCAGCACTTTGCCAGTGGTGGAAGCGCGTATTTTTGATGACAGCGGAAAAACCCTGGGACAAGCGACACGCTCCCAGCAGGAAGTGTCGAAGTTGGCGAGGTGGGTTTTTGGCGCACCGCACACATTGTCTATGCAGTTGTTCAACGCCGAGCGCTACAGCGAGCCGGTGGGGCAGTTGCTTGTCACGGTCGATCCCGCCTTGAACGCGGCGACCTTTGTGCAGCGCTCCCTGGTGGTGTTTGCCTCTGGTGTATTGCGCAATTTTTTTCTCGCGCTCTGTGTGTTGGTGGTGCTGTATTTGACGATTACCCGACCGATTTTACAGGCGAGCAGACCCTTGCAGCAGGGCATCACCCACCGGCGTATCCCCGTGCCTGGGGATCACGCCGACGATGAAATTGGCGTACTGCTCAACGCCTTTAACGCGCATCTGGATACGATTGAAGATCAACACCAGCAAATCATCGCCCATAACCTCACCCTTGAAAAAGACGTGTTTGAACGCACCCGCGAGCTGGGCGAAAAAAATGCCGAGTTGGAGCAACAGCGCGAGCAGGCGGTGGCGGCCAGTCAGGCCAAATCCGATTTTTTGGCGATGATGAGTCACGAAATCCGCACGCCCATGCACGGCATGCTGGGTATGGCGGAACTGCTCCAGCAGTCGGCCTTATCCGACCGGCAACGTGGATGGGTTGAGGCCATCATCGATTCAGGACAATCCCTGCAAACCCTGTTGAACACGGTACTCGACTATGCCCGCTATGAGCAGGGCAAGCTCACTTTTGAGACCATAGCCTTTGACTTATCCCGTATGCTGCGTGGTATTGCGTTTTTAATGAGTCCGCTCGCGGATGAAAAAGGCCTGGTGCTCGAATCTCGCATCGCCAGTGATTGTCCCCAGGTGGTGGTGGGTGACCCGGAGAAGCTGCGGCAGGTTTTATTGAATTTGCTCAATAACGCGATTAAATTCACCGCTCGCGGTAAGGTCACGCTCAGCGTAAGCTGTCGGCAAAAAGGAGTAGCTACGCGACTGCGTTTTGCCGTGAGTGATACCGGGCCTGGGCTGTCCAATGCGGCAAAAGATCGGGTCTTCGATGCCTTTGTACAAGCCGATTCCAGTGTGTCCAGGCGTTTTGGTGGCAGCGGTTTGGGCCTTGCCATCGCCCGCGAAATCATCACCCGGCAGCAGGGTAAAATAGGTGTCGACAGCGAGCCGGGGCAGGGCAGTTGCTTTTGGTTTGAATTGGATTTTGACGTGGCAGACAGTGTTGCTGTGGCGGACGAGGACGTTGCGATCACGCCAAACAATACAGCCGCGCCTGCCCGCTGCGCCAATGTGCTGGTGGTCGATGATGTCGCGATTAACCGCACTCTGGTACAGGGTCAGCTTGCCCGGCATCGGGTGCTTGTGGCAGCCAGCGGCTGGGAGGCGCTGGATATGCTGGCACAGCATCCCGTTGATCTGGTGTTGATGGATTTGCATATGCCGGAATTGGACGGCCTGGCGACAACGCGAGCCATTCGCGCACTGTCTGTGCCCGGCCAGCAGCCTATGCCCGTGGTCGGTGTTACCGCCAATGTCACACCCAAGGTTCAACGTGCCGCACAACACGCCGGGATGGATGCCGTGCTCAGCAAACCTCTGGGACAAGCGTATCTTGTGGACCTGATTGACAGCGTGTTAGGTGACAGCACTGCGGCCCATGCACCACGTCTAAGTGCGCTGCTAGATGAAGACCTAATGAGAGAACACCGCGAAGCCCTGGGTGACGAATCCGTGACAGCGCTTTATCAACAGGCTGCGGAGGGCGCTCAAGAGCAACTTGAGATCCTGCGATGCCAGGGTGATGTGGAGGCAGCGGCGCATACCCTGGCGGGGCTTTGCGGCAACTTTGGTATGGTGGCGCTGGCTGAGGCCGCCAGAAACATCGAACAAGCCCCCGCATCGTTAACCCAAGCCCGTATCGAGGCCATGACTTATGTGCTGGACCTGAGTCAGCAGAAAATCACGATGTGCCTGCATAGCACCGGTGATCGGCAAGATGATTAAACCCAGGTCGCTGCGCTGGGCGATGCTCCTGTTGTGGGCGCTGCCATGCTGGGCTGTCGGTGCCCAGTCGCTGACAGTCGTTACTGAGGCGTCACCGTTTACGGAGCGCCTCGGCGCGGATCAGGAGGGAGCGGAGGCCACCGCTTTTGTAGAAATGCTGATCGCACAGGCCGGGCTAAGTGCTGATTTCCGGTTTCTACCCTGGCGGCGCGCCTATCGCCTGGCGCAGTCGGAGCGCGATACCTTGATCTATCCCATCGCGCGCACGCCGCAGCGGGAGACCCGTTTTCACTGGATAGGGCGCTTGATTCCGGTGAGATACTATTTGTTCAAACTGCGGGCACGGAAAGATATTCAACTGTCCACACTGCGGGACGCTGCCGCCTATCGCATCGGCGTGGTCAATGCTCATGTGCACCATGAGTATTTACAGCGACAGGGGTTCTCGCGCTTGCAGAGCGTGAACGACAACGCCCAGAATGTGCATAAAGCCCTGCTTGGGCGTATTGATCTGTTCCCGCTTAGCGATGGAGGTTTGCTGCCGGTTTGCGAGCGGGAAAAAGTGGACTGTTCGTTGTTTGAGCCCCTGTTGGAATTGACCGATATTTCCGGTGGGCTTTATCTGGCGGCTAACCCAGATATAGCACCAGACACCTTGCAACGCCTGCGCGAAAGTTATCAAACTCTTACCGATAAGGGGCTTAGAGATACCGTGTTTGCGCGTCGACTGCGTATTATCCAGGATTTTTACCGGCAGTGGCCCGTTATCGGCACGGTAAAAACAGCTGACTGAAAAGTGCAGATGACCCGAACTGATAAAGCCTGTCACTGGACAAAAAAAAGAGCCTGCAGAATTTCTGTAGGCTCCGTTTTGAGTGGTGCTGTCATCAGCGGAGTTAGAAGCGGTAGGCGAAATCCAGATAAATATAGCGACCGCGGTTGGAGTATATCTGCCCGTTGTAGCCATAGCCCTCGTCGGCGACCGGTGGCGCTTTGTCGAAGACGTTGCGCACCCCGAGGCGCAGGCGTGAATCTTCCAGCACACCTTTATCGAAACGGTAGTCGAGGGAGGTATTCACTGTCAGATAGGGGTCAAGTGCCAGGAATGCACCCGGCGTTGCGGTATCGCTGTCCGCCGCTGCACTGGTGTCCCGTGTCTCGCTGATGTACTGGAAGAATACGCCCGCACCCCATTGATTCTGCTGCCATTTGACCGAGGCAGTGCTGCGCCAGCGCGGACGGCCGTTTCTCTTGATCAGGCTGCCAGCACCGCCGGCGACGTCGAAGGCGTCGATAATCATTTGCTGCTCAGAGCCGGGCTCCTGATCGAACCGGGTTAGATAGGCGCCGTTCCATTTAAAGTCAAACAGGCCTAACTCGGTATCCAGGGCGTAACTGGCGCTGAAATCAATACCAGAGACTTCGCGCAGTTCCTGGTTTTGGAAGGTATCGTGAAATACGGTGGGCTCGTTGGTGACGGGGTCTCTTTCCAGACGGCTGAAATAAGAACCCTGCTGGCGCAGCAGTGCATCCAGCAGTACCGCGTTATCGGCATTGAGCAAACCAATAATGCCATCCTGTTCCACTTTCCAGTAGTCGACAGTCAACGTCAGGTCGTCCAGTGGCGTCAGTACCAAACCGATTGTGGTGTTTTTGCTTTCTTCGGGTTTCAGGTCTTTGTTACCGGTACGACGCTCTTCGATACCGCCGGAGTAGCCGCTCACCGGATCGTTCACTCCATTGACAACAGTAATGGCAGGAATGTGCAGCTGGGTCAGGTTGGGTGCGCGAAAACCTTCCGAATAGGCGCCGCGAATCTGTAACCAGTCGATGGGATACCATGACATCGCTATTTTGGGTTTGGTCACGCTGCCAACGTCGGAAAAGTTTTCATGACGAACGGCCAGTTGCATATCCAGACTTTGTGCCAGCGGCATATCGCGCAACAGCGGTACCAGAAATTCCGCATACAGTGAGAATACGCGGCGGGAGCCGTCCGCATCGGGGGAGGCCGAGCTGCCGATGATGTCACTGGTGTTGACGTATTGGCCGGTCACCTGATCGATAAACTGGATAGTGCCGTCAGAGCGCGCATCGCGGTTTTCATCGAAGCTTTCTTCACGCCATTCCACACCCATCGCGATACCCACGTCGCCTGCGGGCAGGCTAAACAAATCGGGGCGTGATACTTTGAAATCAGCCAGTGCGAGTGATGTCTGGCTCTGGCGCTTGACATTGATCCTCATAGGGTCGATGGCCGAGGCGGGGTTGGGCGTGGGATCGAAGGGGCTGGTAATATCGGTGGGATTCAAGCCGCTGAAGATATTGTAGGCATCGGCAGTGTCGAGCATCAGCTGGCGCTGAAACAGGGTGCTGCTGATCCGATTGTTGGTGGAGTCAACGGTTTCTGCTTCGCTGTAGACAAGGCCGCTATCCCAGTCCCAATCCTTGAATTCGCCTTTTGCGCCCATGACAAAGCGATAGCTGGTGTCTTCGACATTGACCATACGATACCCGGAATCGAAGGGCACATAGCGAAACAGGGTAAAGCCCAGCCCCTCATCCGGTACATCGGCATCACCCGCCGGTACGATACGGTTGGGGTTGAGCCGACCATCGGCAAAGTGAACCGGGCCAAAGGGGTTGTAATAGTAGTCGGCGGGCACGGTAAAGCGACCGTTTGAAAGGGGGCCGGCCTGCTCGCGGTAGCGATCGACTTCGGCTCGGTAGTAGCTGAACTCACTGTACAGTTCAGTGGCATCGCTTAAATCATGTCTGACAAAACCAAACAGGTTCATACGCTTGGCATCAGGGGATAACTGACGCGCCGCATTGCGGTTGATTCGCAACGCGCGATCACCGCTGCCGCCATCGAGGCACAAGCCGTCTTGCAGCGCATAGCTGCAGTCGGCGGCGCTGTAGGTGCTGCCGTTGTCGCGGGTCATTTCCTCGGGTCTGACGTGCAGTGTGCCCAAACCGGGGTAACGCATAACGCCCCAACCGGAAAACGTGCTGGAGCGGTTGTCGAGGTTGGTGTCGCCGGCAAACAGGGGGTCATCGGCAAATAATGGGCGCAGGTCGGAATTCGCTGAATAATAACGATCTGACGCGGGCATACCATCTTTGCGGTATAAGGAGCCCGTCAGAACCAGATTGGTGGCGCCATCGTTAAAGGAAAAACCTTTGGCACCGTTGATGCTGGTCTCGTTCAGGTCAGTGCCTTCGGACAGTCCGTGGCGCACGGTCAATCGGCCTTCTTCGTAGTCGGTTTGCAACACATAGTTGACAACACCGGCTACCGCGTCACTGCCGTACAGTGCCGCCGCACCATCGCGCAATACTTCGAGACGGTCGATGCCGAATACGGGAATGGTATTGCTGTTTGCGGTCACAACCGGCACTCGATTTTCAGTCTGCGTACCGGGGTGCAACACCATCCGGCGGCCGTTGATCAGGGTCAGTGTGCTGCCCGTACCGAGGCCGCGCAGGTTGATGGAGCTGACATCGCCGCGGGCAGCGTTCACGCCCGTGGTGGTCGATTCACTAAAACCCACAAAGCCCATTTGGGGAATGGCGCTCAGCAGTTCGGCACCGGTCGCCGCACCGGTCAGCGCTATATCGTCAGAGTTCAGCACCGAGACCGGCAGGGTGCCTTCAATATCGGCTCCTTTAATCTGTGTGCCGGTAACGAGGACTTCTTCCAGCGGGCTGGCATCGTTATTCTGCGCATAGGCGGGCAGACCGGCTATTGCCATTGCGGTGGCGACAGCCAAGGTTATTTTGCGCTTTGTAAACATACGTATATCCCCTGTTTGGTGTTGTTACTTGTTCTGTTGTCAGTGCCGAGGATTTTAGCTGTCAGCGTGCTGGCAACACAGTCTGTCGATCAGTGCTCGCTGTCTTTGTACGCTTTATGATTCCACAGCGATGCTTAGAGACCTGTTTAACCGGGCTGCTGTCACCAGATATTTTGTGCTGACTTATTGTGCGAGCGGTCGCTGGTGACGGCGGCATGTTCAGAGTAAAACATCACTGTAAACCACCGATGCCGCGGGAGGCGTGTTCTTGTAATATCTTGTAAATGCTCTGTTAACAAGGGATATCGTTGTGCTGGCCTGAGACCTTGGGATGCTATCCACCGCGCACCAGGCGCACCGAGCAGGTAAAGCCCTTGTAGTTGCGGTAGTGGTAGCCAACAAGGAAATCGACGCCCCAGGCGTTGTAGTTGTTGTCCGCATTGGGTGATGACGACCAGTAACAGCCATTTTCGGTACCGGGAAAGACGTTGCTGTTGATGGCCGGGCTGTAGCACTGGCGCTCCACAAGAGACGCCAGTTCTTTCCGGTTCGGTAGACGCCAGTCATTGTACGCGGCGAAGGTACTGCTTGCGGCCGCCTGAAGCGCTTCCTGCCAGTTGTGGGGGGTTGCCGTGCCGCTACTGCAATCTGCATCGCTTTGTCCCAGCGTACAACGCTGCCAGATCAGCCCTGTGATTGTATCGGTCACCAAACCGGCGGCGCTATCCACATTGTAGCGCTGGTCGGGAGCCGTCATGCGCACATAGGGATTGCAAGCCGCCCAGACACTGTTATGGGCAAGCACGAAGAGGGCTAGCAGCCACAATCGGGTTTTCATATTGCGCTCCTGCGAAAGCTGTGGTGTTGGTGACGCGAACAGAAGTTGGCACCCACCGGCAGGGCGTGGGCATCGCCCCAAAGGGGAATGGATTGATTCAATATCATTGCCAATTCTCTATGGTTAATATCAGCGCCCGTCATAGTCCACCGCGTACAAGCCGCACATAATGGCTGCTGCCCTTATGGTCGTGGTAATCGAAACCAACCAGGAAATCGGTGACCCAGGCGTAGTCGCTGTCGCCCGCAGCCGGTGACGATGACCAGTACAAGCCGCTTTTTGCGTTGGGAAAATAGGCGGTATCGATGGCTGGCGAGTATATGGACAAATCGACGGTGGAGTGCAGTTCGTCGATGGTAGGCAGACGCCAGTCATTCGCGCCACACCAGCCCGCCGCATTGACGGTGGCAACAAAGGCCTGCGTATTCACACCGCTGTTTTCCGAACCGGAAGCGCTGCCATTGACGATGGCGTCGGGGTCATACCAGGTGTATTGCTTGTCGGTGTCATGCAGATTGCCGTCGTTGGTCTTCACCTCCCATACCAATCCTGTTGCGTTGTCGCGCACACAGCTCCAGTTTGCGGCGCCGGCGGGCAGGTCATTGCCATTGCCATCGAGTTTGGTGAAATCAAAACCAGCGTGCCCCGTACCCACTTTCGTTAGGGTGCCTGCCAGCGCTTTCGCATCGCGCCCGTGGGAGCAGTCCTGGGCTGCGATCACCGCGCCGGTGGTGCAATCGCCATTCCTGCCAAAGGGGTGATTGTCACCCAGAATGATACCGGTATCGTTCAGTGTCTGCGGTATTATCGGCGGTACGGGCCCGACGTGGGCATCTACACGAATATAGGCATAGCTGTTGTCGTAGGTCAGGTACACCGCGCGTAAATCCCCGCTGATCCGGTTGCCCGCAGGCAGAGTGTGTTGCCGGTCGGCGGCTGCCCAGTCATCCAGACCGTCAATCGCGATAGTGGCAGCCCAGGCGAGACTGGCGATAAACGGTGTTAAACACAGTACCAGCAAGTAGCTCGATGCCGGGCAAGGCCTGCGGATGCCGCGCCAGGCGAGGGCGCCTGTCAGCACCAATAGCAGCAGTAACATGGGCGTGGTGAACACCGGCACCGCATGGACACCGGAAAGCGACAGGCTAATGCCGCGCCAGACAGCGCCCGTGGTATCGGACAGCGTGCCGATTAAGTCGGATACAACTGAGATGTTAATCTGGGTGGGGTAGTCCAGCTGTGCCAGTGGCAGGCGTCCTTCGATCAGGTCGCTGCCATCGACACCATTATCCGCGCCGAGGAACCAGTCGGCCAGATTCAGTGCCACAGCGGCATTAAAGGTATTGACACTGCATTGACTCAGGTCGGCCCCTTGCAGTGTTTTGCTGTTGTTGTCCACCGTAAGTACAAGGCGGTAATCGATGCCCCCGATGCCGTTTTCTGTGCACTGGCCTGTGCCGATATTGTCGGTATCGAGGTAGATGGCGTAGTGCTCAACAGCCCCGTAGGCAGCCAGGGCTGGAAACAACAGACAACACAGCGCTAGTTTGTGTAGGAGTTTCAACTAAATATCTCTTTCCATAAATAAGCGTTGACGACTAATGGTTCACCCAATTATGAGATAATGCAAAAAGTTCTCGGTAGAGTAAATGCTTATCCGCACTTTATCGTGATGAACGCGATTGTGAGTAAACATGAGAAACCGTTTGACTTTTCGTGGTGTGGTCTATATTGTGTGTGCAGCTTGAAAGTAAGTCTGTTTTTTATTACCTCCATTTCGTCGCGTTACTTGTAGTTCTTCGTCCTGTAGTTTCTAAATTTGGTCTATATTTCCCGCTTGTTCGTGCCTCGCGAAGGCATTCTTATACTTTTTATATACAGGATATTTATCATGTCTAATACAACTACTGGTACCGTAAAATGGTTCGACGAATCTAAAGGTTTTGGCTTTATTGAACAAAAATCCGGCGCAGATGTTTTTGCACACTTTAGCGCAATTTCAGGCTCTGGCTTCAAATCATTGACGGAAGGTCAATCGGTTGAGTTCAATGTGACTCAAGGTCAAAAAGGTCTTCAGGCAGAGAATATTGTAGTTCTCTAACAATCTGTTTATCTTATAAAAGGCAAGCTGTAATGGCTTGCCTTTTTTTATGGGTGAAAAGTAGTGAAAAAAATTGACAAAGACCAATGGGAGTCAAAATAATAAGGAGCTTAAAAACTCAATTTTTGTGTAGAAGGGGATGGAGAGGTTATTCGTGCCCTATGCCTGCTTTACTCCACGTTTTGTATTTAAACCCATTGTTGTGAATACAGTAACGATTGCGCGACAGCTCGGGATGCCGCCATGAAATTCTCACCCAAGTTCCTGCTGTTTTGCCTGCTGTTTCTGGCTTTTGCCGCCAATGCGGCCATTGAGCATTACTCTGTTTATTTGGACACCGACAATATCGGCACAGGTCAATGCACCGAAAACGGTGTCAGCGGGATTGATTTTCGCATTGTTGTTACGCTTGATAATACGGCCAAGACAATTACGCAAGTTGGGTTAAGTTCTTGTAATGTAGGTATTTTCTCCGGTACCGGCGGCAGCGATCTTATCGAGGGGCGTTTGCCCTTGGCGCAGCTGGGCAATCCCGCGCAAATCAATATTCTGGTGGTGTCTGATCTTGAGGGCACGGTCGCCGACGATACCGGCGCCGGTTGGCGCGGTATTACTTTGGGCAGCCCCGCTACTGCTACCCACGCGGTACCGGTGCTGAATACGCCCTTGTTTGTTCTGCTGTGCGCGCTGATGTTCGCCTTGGTCTGGCGCGGTACCCGCCGCTATCATGTCTCCAGCTGGGTACTGATGCTTTGTTTAGCGCCTTTTATTGCCAGCCTTGCCTGGGCTGCCACCATCGCGATTGATGGTATGGATGACTGGGCAGTGGCAGATCGGCAACACGATCTGGCTCCAGGCAACCGCACCAACGGCGACTTGCGGGCGGTATACCTCACCAGTGATGCAGCCTTCGCCTATCTGCGCATCGACGCCCACATAGGGCCTACACCACCTATAGTGTCGCGGGCGTTAAACGATACGGGCATTTTCTGGGGTTCAAGCTATCCATCGGGTAACAACGCTGATTGCAGTGGTGCGGTGATTGCGGCGCAGGATTGTTCCAACGGCCGCGATGCCGAAGCATTGGCTGGCAATTTAGTGAAAGTGGGAGCCGGTCACGCCGGTTTTGACTTCACCAAGCTCGATGCCAGCGGCAACGACTTGCCCGCCAGCGCTATCAGTTGGAGCTGTGTGCGCGATAACGTGACAGGGCTGGTCTGGGAAGTCAAAACCGATGATGGCGGTCTGCACGATAAAGATAATCTGTACACCTGGTACAGCACGGACAGCGGCGACAATGGTGGTAATGCTGGTGTCGAAAATGGTGGTGTAAATACTCAGGCTTTTGTTGCCGCAGTTAGCACGGCGGGCTGGTGTGGCGCTAATGATTGGCGTTTGCCTGACCGACAAGAGCTGCGCTCTATACTGGATTTGTCTAGACTTGGGCCAGCAATCGATACGGATTACTTCCCCAATACGCAGAATATTTATTATTGGTCGTCGTCGCCGTTCGCTAGCAATAGCGACTACGCACGGGGCATCAATTTCTACGATGGCTATGACGGCTACGGCAATAAGGACTATAGCGTTTATGTGCGTCTTGTACGCGGTGGACTGTGACGGGCGCCGATATTAACGACAGAGGGCTGGCAATGTTATTGAATCAATCCACTCCCCCCTGGGGCAATGCTCACGCCCTGCCAGTGGGTGCCGATTTCTGTTCGTGTCACCAACACCACAGCTTTCGCAGGAGCGCAATATGAAAACCCGATTTTGGCTGTTGGTTTTGTTAACCTTGGCACAGACCAGTGTTTGGGCGGCGTGCAGTGCCAGTATAAGAGCCACGACCCCGAATGAGCGCTTTATCGTCGACACCGCGAATGGTCTGGTAACTGATAAGGTTACAGGTTTAATCTGGCAGCGTTGCAGCTTGGGGCAAACCGGTACCGATTGCAGCGGCGGTTCGGCTGCCGTGCACAATTGGCAGCAAGCGCTTCAGGCCGCCCAGGACAGCACCTTTGCAGGCCATAACGACTGGCGTTTACCCAATAGCAAAGAGCTGGGTTCCCTTGTGGAAGAAAGGTGCTCTGAACCCGCCATTAACAGCACCGTATTTCCTGGCACGGCTAGCCTCTGGTATTGGTCGTCGTCGCCGAGCGCGTACGATAGCAGCTACGCATGGGGCGTCAGTTTCGGCTATGGCTATGGCGACGACGGCAGTAAGTACAATGGCTATTATGTGCGCCTCGTGCGCGGCGGGCAGTGATTTTTTGCGCTGGCGCGCTTTTATTTTATTTTCCACTCACCAGTATAAGTTTGCCTGTTTTGGGGTCGCGATAGACCTGGCCCAAAGACTCCATGCCGCTGCCATCGCCCTGCAGCATATCCTCGATTGACTCTGGTGGTTCTACCAGTTCTTTACCGGAACTGACTTCAACGCCCTTTTCAAGCTTGAAGCGCTGGCGCAGTTCCTGGCTCTGGCTGAACAGCGCCAGCATCAGTCCAACGGCGAATACCAGCATGATGTCCATAATATTGGCAAAGCCGGAAAGTGGGTCGTTATCCACTTCGGCAAAGCGCCCGGACTGCCAGCGGGGCAGGGGTTTTATCTGCTGAGTCTGCTCCGTGTCCGTTGCTCGCTTCACGGCGCTTCCCCCTGCATTTGCTGCCAGGTTTCGTCATACCAGCGACGCCGCAGGCGAGCACTGATAAAGGCCAGCAACCCCACCAGCAGCCCTACTACCGTGGTATCAAAAGCGACTGTCAGGGCGGTGGCCAGGATATCCAGATTACCTTCGCCCAGTGCCGCCAGCCCTGGCCCCAGAGGAATCAGGGTGCCCATCAGGCCGAGTATTGGCCCGCTGCGGGTCAATAAGTCACTGCGCTCCAGACGCCGCGCCGCATAGTTTTCAAACAGCGCCAGCGAAGCGGCTCGGCGGTAGTGGGACAGTGTTACAAAGCGCTCCGCCAGCATTTGTCCCAGCTCCCAGCAGGTCAGTGCTATCGCCACACCCAGCGCAATTATCACAGGGTAGAGCAGCCAGCCGACAAACTGGTGCAGCGTGCCAAGAATATATCCGTGCAACATATTAAATCCTCCGGGTTCTGCGCAGGCTGCGGTAGAAGCCGGCCGACACGATGGCCAGCAATACCAGCGCTGCGCCCAGCCACTGCCAGTTCTGCACCTGTTGCTCGGCATCGGTTGCATCCGTCGAGCTTTGGGCAGCGTCTGAGGATGCCGTTTGTTGTTTGTCCTGCAACGCCAGTTCCTTGAGGCGGTGTACTTCTGTTTTGGCCTGCTCCGGTTGCTGGGCCAGCGCCAACTGCTGTTGCAGCTGCTGCCACTGCTGCTCGGTCACATAGTCCTGCAACCAGGGGAACATGGGGTGAGACGGGTCGGTGTGACCGCTGCCGGGCAGGCCGTTGGCCGCTACCAGATCAGCGAATTCACCGGCCAGTTGTTTGATTGTGGCCTCGTCGGCGCGCCAGAACTCCTTTTGAATGGCGACCAGCATCACCGCCAGCATATTGCTTTTGACGTGCACGTTGTAACCCTGCTCAAGGAATTCATCCAGCTGCAGATTGTGGCGATCATCGATGTACACCGCTTTAACCTCTTCCCAGGCCCAGTCGCCCACCAGGGTGGGATTGGTGATCTGCCAGCCCCACAGGTATTCGATAAACTCGCTGCCCATGGTGCGAGCACCGGCGTAGCCGTGCTCCATCAATGGCTTCAGCCACTGCGGATTGAGGAAGCGGCCGCGCAGCTCCTGGCGCAATGCGGTACCCAGGGGACGGGCGACAACGCGTTGCGGATTGGAGTGATCCAGCACAAAGTTGTTGGGCGCGGCGCCGGTGAGGGTTTCGACACTGAGACTGAGGCCGCCCAGGTAATCGAAGGCATCGTTGTTGTCGATCAAGCCGTACAGATTGCTGGAGCGACCGAAGTAGGTGTTTTCCACATCGGCCAGAACGGTTTTGAAGCTGTCCTGAGCCGGGGTGCCGAAGCCGCTGAGTCCGTAGCTGTGCCCCAGTCGGCGCATGTAAACTTGTGCCAGCTCAGAGCGTTTCTCCCAGGCACCGGAGCGCTCCGCGAGGCGGTTGATACCGGCACCGTAGCTGCCCGGCGCATCGCCAAATACCCGCTGACTGGCGATGACGCCCGCCGCTGCCGCCGAGACTTGCGCCGTCAACAGATCCCGCGTCTGTTTCACCCAGTGCGCGGCCACCTGATTTTGCTTCAGGCTTTCACTGCCACCGCGCGCTTCTTTGCCCAATGGTTTCAGCGCAGATTGCAGAGCTACTGTCAGCGCTGGGTAGTCGCGGATAATCGTATCGCTGCTGGCATCCAGTGCCAGCAGGGTGGCGCGATTCAACAGCAGCATCTGCTGACCGTATAGATCGCGAAACAGACCGGAGGTGGTAAACACCATATCGCGGCGTACACGACCCTTGTCCAATTTCTGGCGCTTGAGGCCCGTGACCAGCCCGCGACTGTTCCACTGCGGCTCCAGCCCCAGCATATCCAGACCGAAGGCCACCATGACGCCTTCGTCGCGCACCACATCCGAAGCCCACAAAATCAGTGCTTCGCGCTTACTGGCATCCTGGGAATTGTTGGCTCTGGCATCGGCGGCCATTTCGCGACCCAGATCCCAGGCGACCCGACTTGGAATCAGGCTGCTGTCCAGGGCGTAAAAATTGCGCCCGGTGGGGAGGCTTTCCGGGCTGCGAATCGGGTCGTTACCTTGCCCCGGTTCGATAAAACCTCCACTGAGACCGTCGAGCAGGGCGCGCATTTCTGCGTCAGGGGATGCGCTCAATCTGGCCAGCCAGTCGGCGCGCTGTTCCGAGTTGGCGGGGCTCATGGAGTTCAACATCATGTCGGTGGCGTTTTGCTGCCAGTCCCTGCCAAAAATATGCAGCCCCAGCGGCATAAAGCGCTCCTGGAGGTCGGTGAGATAGTGACCGATTTCGTGAACCAGCATATCGTCGTCCACGTCCTCGAAACGAATGCCCATAATCGCCAGCTCCGAAGACATGGCCTCGGCCAGCTCGTCTTTGAGCTCCAGTTCATTGATCTTGTCGCGGATCTGCTGCACCAGGCGTTGAGTCACCGCTTCGTTCTCGCTGCCGTGCATGGTTTCGAAGCTCTCCACCAGTTGTCGCAGTTGCAGCAGTTGATCGTAAAGTGGCGTGCTTTGCAGCGGTGGGGTCAGGTGGTCGACCATAACCGCGAGGCCGCGCCGCTTGGCCTGAATACCCTCGCCAACACCATCGACAATGTAGGGGTAGATGCCGGGAATATTGCCGGCAATGATGCGCGGATAATCGTCTTCTGCCAGCCCCACAGAGCGGCGGGGCAGAAACTCATAGGTAGAGTGGCGACCCACATGAACCAGGGCATCGGCAGCAAACTGTTCGCGCAGGTAGTGATAAAAGGCCAGGTACTGGTGGGGCGGGGGAAAGGCCAGGTTGGCGTGCAGCAGCTCTTCGTTGATCTCCCAGCCGCGCGGTGGCTGTGGCCCCACAAAGATATTGCCAAAGCGGATGCCGGGCAGCAACAACTGTCCTTCGAAGGTCATCACCTTGCCGGGGGCAGCGCCCCAGCCACCCAGACCCTCGATGCCGGTTTGCTGCAACGCCGCGATGGTCTGTTCAGACTGCTTGAGGCATTCGCTGGAGCCGCCGGGCTGCAAGGCCGTTTCATAGCAGTGTTCCAGTTGCTCGACCAGAGCCAGGGCGCGCTCCCGTCCCGGATGCTGGACACCCTCCAGCAGGTGGTGCATTTCCTCGAAGGTGTGCTCCAGGGCGGTCACGCCCAGTTCCGGTTTCCCGGCTGCAATCGCTTCTACAATCTGGGCATGCAAAAGGCCAAAGGGCCCCTGTTCCATTTCCTGGCGCACGCTGTAGGGCAGCGTTGCGAACCAGCGCCGATAACTCTCGCCGTCCATGCGCTGTACCAGCGGCGCCATGGTTTGCAGCGCGCCGGCATCGTTGGGCAGGTTGACGCCTCGCTCCTGCAGCGAATCCAGCAGGGCCTCCGGTGAAGCGGGCAGCTCTCCCGTGGCATAGCCCGCCGCTTTCAGCTCAGTGAGGATCTGCCAGAGCGAAGCCGGCACATCGAGGTTGTCCGCACCGATGTTATGCCGCCCGGGGGGATGGTTGTAATAAACGATGGCGATTTTTTTCTCGGCGTTGGGTTTGCTCTGCAGGAGCTGCCAGCGCCTGATGCGCTCCGCCACCGCATGAAGACCTTCCGCCACCGCGGTAATGGGTTGTATGCGGATGCCGCTGACCGGGTCTGTGGTCTGTGCTCCCGCCGTGGCAATAACCAGCGGCTGGCTGGCGCCCTGTAATTCCGGCATGGCCACCTGGTAATAGACTTTTTCCTGGGCCAGACCATCGGCGGACAGGCGTCGCTCCACGGCGCTGCGATCACGCAGCTTGATCGCCTTGATTACCGGCACATTGAGTTCGCCAAACAGTTCACTCACCGCATGACGGCCATCGCCACCGCCGATGACAAAGTCCTGTAGCATCACCACGCCGTTGAGTCGCAGGCTCGGGTGCTTCGCCAGGTAATCGCGGATATCCGCTACCGCCCGCACTCCGGCTTCGCCCCAGTAGGCCAGTGCCACCAGACAGTGGCTGTCCGGCGCCTGTTCGAGTTGTCGGCACAGCTGGCGCAACAGCGCCCGGTCGGCGGGGCGGCCCCCGCCGGGGTGATCCACCAGCAATGTGACAGTGCCGGATTTAAACACCGGCAGTTCGGCTGCAATGCCGCCGCTGCTCATCCAGCGCAGACGAGGCTCAGGCTGCGCTTTTTGTGGCGTTGTATTTTTTCCCAGTTGCTGAAAAAACCAGGCGAACAGTTGGCTGATATTCTCGCTGCCACCGGCCTGCCAGTAACTTCGCGCTGTAATCCAGGGTGTCAGGGCAGGGTAGCGCTGTAATTGCTGGGCAAGCCAGGTATTAAAATCCTCAGACGGATTGCTGGCGGAGATTTCGCGCATCTGCTGGTCATCGGTAAACAGTGCTTGTCGCCAGAAGCTTTGTTTTACCAGACGGTGGTCACTGCTGAATAACAGTTGCGGCTTGCTCTGTTGTTTCAGTTGCGGCAATAACTGCGCCACGCTGGGCCCGTACAGCCCCATACCGAGAATGCCACTGCTGTTGGCCAGCAATTCGCGAGCCTGTTGCGGATTTTCCCGCAACTGCGCGTCGGTTCTGGCCTGAATGCGCAGGTCTGGGTAGCGGTCTTTGAACATCCGCGCCGCCTCGGCGATGGTCTCGGCGTTGCGCTGGGAACTAAGCACCAGCACATAGGGTTGCTCCGCCGCAGAAGCCAGGTTAAACAGACTGCACAACAGTAATCCAATAAATGCAAAACGCATGATAATTCCTCAAGTAGCCACGCTTGAGGGAGAGAAAATACAAAGTAGCCGCTGAATTAAGTCAGAGTGCTGTACCGCGTCTTCCCGCCCGGTGCAAAACAAAAAGATAGATTTGAGAACGCGTATCTGGCTTGTGCGATCAGGCTCAGCACTTACAGTTGCGGGTACAGCCCCGGTATTGCACCGGGTTCCACGAACTCACATAACTACCGAGCTTTTTACACGGTGGTAGTAGGCTTGTCAAATGTCAGTTGCAAATGGTTTATTCGGCAATCGGGTGTTTCGACAATCCCCATACCTGGGATGTTTTCAGCTCCATGTGGATCGGGCGGAGCTGAGTGAACTGACGTAGAACGATATTCAGATATCTCTGGCCTTCGGTTCTTCGCTTTGAGGTGCAGGGGGCGGTTGTAATAAACGACAGACCCGGCCGAAAAAGCCGGGTCTGTTTAACATCGGCCTGCGGATTAGACCACCTGCCGATCTGAGGTTTTTCCTTAACTACTTCCTTCTTCTGCGCAGACCAGCCAGCCCGAGCAAACCCGCGCTAAGCAAAGCAGCGGAGAAGGGTTCGGAAACGGCGCTGGGGTTGTCTTCGTTAATGCGCACGTTATCCAAGTTAACCGTGAAGGAGGTTTTCAGGATGCTCAGCCTGTCGACGCCCGTAAGGTTGGCCGTAATGGTAACCCAGGAATCGGTTAAGTCGACTTCCTGGCGCCAGATCTCGTTCACATTGAAGCTGCTGCCAATTCGCTCATAGGCCACAATCGTCGCGGTACCACCAGTGGCGCTGCTCAGCTGGAAATCATTGAGAGATACCGTATCGTTAAAAAACAACTCCGCAGCATCATCGTCCCACTCACTGCCATCATAGTCTGAGTTGAGATACCCATCTGGGTTCCAGTCCAACCAGGTGCCAAGGGTAACGGCGCCTCCGCCATCTGGCATCGTATCAAACGTCAGTAACTCAGCGTTCGCAGCGCCAGCCACTCCAAGCAGAGATGATCCCGTTATCAGCAAAGTAAAAAGATTCGTTTTCATTTTCATTTTCATTCCATCCTTCATTTAAAAAATAATGAGGTTTATTTACCGACAGCAGGAAACCTTCCCCCACAGCCGGGAGACATTCTCCCTTTCATCCTGGACGTCCTGGATAAAGTAAGCGCGTCCAATGCCCAGACGCTGCTACCTTTTGTTCCTGTACGAAAAAGCGCCGAGCAAACCGCTATTTTACTATCTAGCGCAACTGTTCGAGAGCGAAACATACACGACCCAAAGGCAACCTTCGATGAGCCTCAATACCGACAGTTTCCAAGCAGGGGGGCATCCATACGAAGTAAGCCGGAAATAAAGCCATCGCATGACATCTGGGTGCCACTTTTTCCAGTCAGTCGCAAAACCATGTTTAACAATGCCGGTAATATCTGTCAATGTTATTATTTGGCGTCTGCCATGGGTGTTGGTAATGCACTGGGGAATTGGCTTGCAAAATCAATATGCTACGGTAGTTTGTTTGAGTGGCTTAGTGCGAGCAGCTGAGCGACCGTTTATCGGTGCAATCCGATGGCGTTACCTGAATGTCGGTGCGGGTTGCAGTATCAATATCAGTAAAAAAGCGCTTCAATCAGCCCCGCGAGCCGTCCTTTTTTTCGTCTTTGCCAGAGAGGTTTTTGTTCGTCTTACAGCCAGCACCACGCCGGATATGGAGAATATAAAACCCGCTGCACACAGCAGAATCACCACGATATCCCACAGTGGTCTGCGCTCAATGAGGATTGAAAAATCCAGGCTGTGGAGGCCGTTGTAGAGCCAGCGTTTGACACGTCCGGTGCGGGTTACGCGACGTTGAAGTTTGCCGGTCATCGCATCGATGTAAAACCAGGAGGAAGCGCGATCTGAAAACTTGACCCGCCACACGGGCAGAGGTCTCAGGCGGCCGTGGTGTGAATAGTAATAATTGTCATATTCCTGTAGTAGCTCCAGCGACACCACATGATCGTCGGGCAGCAGTCGGCGTACCCGGTCTTCAATATGCGGCAGCAGTTTTCGTTCGCAGACATTGATATTATCCGGCGTGACCACACAAAAATCCTCGGCGTTGCGATACACCAGCCAGGAAACGTCGCCGCCTGCGAAATACCAGTGAACTTCCCTGGCATTTTCCAGCACAGGGCTTTGCAGCAGGGCACGCCAGCTTGTGCTGACCGCGTCTACGGCGGCGATAAGAGACGGGCGCTCCCCGAGTTGATAGCGACGCTGCTGCTGCGCAAAACTGTCTTCGTCATCGAAAATGCCCCAGGGATTCATGGACATCAAGCCGCTGAATAAATACATTACCAGAATCAGTAGTACCACCAGCCCCATAATGTGATGCACTTTGGCCACGCCTTTGTAGGGAGTGTAGTGCTTGCCCTTGTAGGGCTTGCGAATACGTACGCGCATGATGCCGACTATGGCGCCCGTAATCAGGGGGATAAAACAGAGCAGTGACAGAACAATGACGACATCGACCCACAGGTCAACGTGTTTGCGCAATTGCACCGGATAAATCCAGTGCAGATTCGCCCCCAGCCAGTTCCAGGCCTTTTCCAAACCCGATACATCCCGAACCACCTCGCCGGTGCGCGAGGAGACATACAGTTGGATTGAACCGGAGGTGTCATCCAGCAAAAAGCGGTACAGGGGGCGGTGCGTATTCAATGAGCCAGAGACAGACCACTGATCGGTTTCAACCATACCCAGATTTTTCAGCGTTTGTTCAGGCTTTATGCTGCCGGTGTTTGCCAAAAAACGTTTTGCACTCTGGTAGGCCAGATCCGGTGAGATTTCGCCAGCCACTTCACCCGTATCCGCGTAGATGACTCGCCAGCCCTCTGCGGAATACAGCTTATAGACCGGGCGCCCGGCCAGGGTGGATAAGCTCAGCCGCTGCAGGGTATCCGTTTGGGGCATGTCGCTGAGATGATGACTCAGCGGGGTGAGTTGATGGCTTGTGGGCAGTGCGGGCAGGGCATTGATTCGCTCTGTTTCCGTGAGCTTGGGAAACCCGATGTACATCATGACCACGCCGGAAAAAAACCACATGGCAAAGAACAGGCACAGCGCAACGCCGGCCCAGCGGTGATACAAATATAGCTGTCTTTTAATGTTCATTTGTAGAGCCGGGCAGATAACTGCCCGGCGTTGACCCTTAGAAGCGGTAGTTCAGACCCAACTCAACACTGCGATCCGGCCCCAGTATCCATTGGTTGCCGTAGGGCGCAAGAATGTAGTCATCTTCATCGCTGAGATTCTTGCCGTGAAGAGAAAAGCTCAATGCCTCGTTTACCTGCCACTTGGCGCCGACATCCCAGATGGTGTAGTTCGGCAGCTCGACCGTATTGGCGTCATTGGCATAGCGCTCACCGACATAGCGGGCACCGGCATTGACCTGTATGGCTTCTGTCGCCTGCCAGTAAACCCACAGGTTGGCCGTTTGTTCTGGTACGTTTCTGGGTTGCTTACCACTCAGGTCGGTACCACGCGAAACATACTCATCAAACTCCGGGTCTGTTAGAGCGACATTGAAGTCGATGGTCAGGTTCTCAAGAGCGGCCAGAGAGATATCCAACTCCATACCTCTGGAAGACTGCTGGCCGATCTGCTCTATAACACCACCGGGGTTCTGACTTTTCAGATTGTCTTTTTCTATATCGTACAGCGCCACTGCATATTGCAGGCGACCGTCCCACAGGATTTGCTTGAGGCCGATTTCATACTGGCGACCCTCGCCCAGATCCTGGTCGGGGTCGGTTGCGGAAAGAATCGACTGAATGGAATCCTGGGCTGCACTTGCCTGGGCATAAATGCTGATGGTTTCGGAAGGTCGATACACAGCGCCCAAACGCCAGCTGGTGCCGGAAAAATCAATGTCCGTGTTTTCGGCATCCTCGCTGTGGCCTGGTCCATTACTGCGCGCAAAATCCTCGCGATCCACGTCGATTTCGTCGCGGCGAATACCCGCAACCAGGCTGACTTGTTCTGTTAACTCAATTTGATAGTCAACAAAAACGGCGTACTGGGAGGTATCGGAGACAAAATCCTCGCTGGTTGCGGTCTGCACGCCGGCGCTCCAGGAACCCCCAACAGGGTTCAAGAGGTCGACGCTGGACGAACCGGTGTAGGGACGGTTATTGGTATGGGTAAATTCGATGATGTTGAATTCTGCTCCCACGCTTAAGTGTGAGGACATGCCAGCGACAGGGATGTCGAACAGAATGTCACTGCGATTTCCCCACTGTTCCTGATCGTGCATAATTTCCAGGTAGAAAGAGCGATCGACATCGCCCGAGACCGAGTTGAAATCGTAGGATTCCACATTGCGCCAGTGCCGATCCGCCTTCAGGTAAAAGGTGTCGCTGCGCAGTTTTGTCGATTCGTTGATGTTCCAGCTTACCCGCAGTCTTGGCCACAGGTCTTCGTACTCAACAATGCCATCATCGATATTGTAGTTTTTGTCTCTTGTTGCAGAGAGTATTTCGCCATCGACCAGGGGTGTGCCCCAGTAGGCAGATTGATCTGTTTCGGCGTAATCGATGCTGAATTTCAGGTCGAGGTCCTCGTTGACGCGGTACAACAGAGAGCCCGCCAGTGCCCGCCGGGATTCGTCGCCATTGTCAACGTATCCATCAGAGTCGTGATTCACCGCGTCGAAGCGGTAAGCGAGATTGTCATTGATTTTGCCACCCGAGCCAAAAGCGATGCGTCGCAGGGCGTCTGTTCCCAGGGTCACATCGATTTCGCTGCGAATCTCTTCAAAATCCGGTGCCTTGGGCTGATAATTAACAGTTGCACCAATGGCGCCCACGCCATTGATAACGGAACCGGCGCCCCTGAGCACTTCAACGCGCTCGATGGTCCAGGTGTCCGCAGGGAAGGTCACGGTTCCTGCGCCTACGTAGAGACGGGTGCCGTCATAGGTATAGGAAACGGAGCTGTGGCCATTAAAGCCGCGCACCGCTGAAGACGTGCCGCCGTTTCCCGGAGTCGCACTGGATGAAAAGCCGGTGCTGCGGGTCAGCGCTGAGGACGCCGAATAGTCGCCTCTGGCCTGTATTTCATCGTGACTTAGAATCTCCACCGAGGCCGGTATTTCCATGGCGGTTAAACCAAGGCGGTTAGCGGCGGAGTTGCCAGAGTTTAAGCCCAGGTCGCCCTGTTCTTTGCCGTAAACTTCCACAACTTCGATATCTTGACTTGCTGCATACACAGATGAACTGATTGCGCAAATGGCAACTGCCAGCGTGTTTCTGGCACTGACAGTAAGACAACGGTTTTTTGATAATTTCATAGGATTCCTCAATACGTTAAACAGGTTACGCATGAGGGAGGGGAAAGGAATAGCGGGCGATAGCGAACACAGGCGCACTCCTACCAGACATCTCGAAGCCCTCCGCTTCATACTTGAGTCGACAGCTTCAAGGCCGGTATCGGGCTTGCGTCAATACGCTCACCGTTGCGGGGGCAGCGTTGGATTAGTTCCGACCACTCCAAATAACATAATCTGGAAAACTATTAACAGGCACCTAAAAAAGCGGTGAGAATCCTAACACACTGCTTTCCTGCCCGACAACACTTATGGCAAAGGCAGTTGTGCATATCATAGCCGGGCGGGAGTTTGTGTCGGTGTTGTTGCATCTGCATTTATCTCTGGCTATTGCAGATGACGTTGTGGATCCTGGCGCGCGTGCAGCACGCGGATAATTTCAACGTGGTTGACCCGGATATTTCACCAGTACGGCGGCTACTTTGCTATTATTTATTTAATATCAATGAGTTATGTCGTTAATGGTGGCAAAAACACATGTACAATTTGTACCTAAATGGTTTTTCGAAAAAAATGACTTTGAATCTTGCCCAAAATCATTCAAACCGTAGCTATCGCTACGCTTTTCATGATGTTTGAGCAACCTTCTTTGTCCTTTTTCCCGAAAATTCCATTTACTGGCGAAATATCCGGGTCAGCCCACACGGTAAAACAGGGTATGTTTTTTTAGAGAAAGGCTTCTGATATTTGCCGCAATTTCGCTGCGTTCGATGCCCATAAGTGGCTGCTGGGTCAGCAGCCAGAACTGTTTTTTTATGGTGGACAGGTAATTATCCGATTGCGTTTGCCCCCATTGTTGCAGGCCGTATTGGTAAATGTCCCTGAGGTCATTTTTCGCAGCAGGTGCAATTATAAGCTGACGGAAAGCCATGCAGGTCAGCTCTTGATATCGTCAAACAGGGTGTCGAGGGCCGATTTTGAGTCGACAGCTATGCCTTCTCCGCGCTCCAGTTGGTCTATTCCGACTTGCAGCTGCGCGCGCAGTTGAGCGAGTTTGATCTCGCGAATCCAGTCTTCATGGGTTTCCATAAAACGCAGTGCTTCACGCACGACTTCGCTGGCATTATTGTACAAGCCGGTTTCCACTTTGGCTCTAACACGCGATTCAAGTTCGGGCGTCAGTGAAATATGCATATTGACCTCCAGAGCGGGCTCCTTAGTAAAAAGCATGCTAGACAGGAGCTCAAAGATTGTCAATGTTTGTATGGCTGGGCGGTGTCGCTGTAACACAGCGCCAAGCTCCCGTATTTGTGCACCCCATAGTGGCTTGGTGGGATTACAAAACGGACGGCACCCACAGGCCTGGTGTGCAGCCGCGCTGTATCTATTTTGGTGTAGCCCGATTAATAAAAGTGTTCGACCGAGTTGTCGTCAGCCCACCACTCGGCAGTAAATCCGGTCTTGAAATACAAGAGATTAACCCGGATATTCCACCAGTACGGCGGCTGCTTTACTATTATTTATTTAATATCAATGAGTTATGTCGTTAATGGTGGAAAAAACACATGTACAATTTGTACCTAAATGGTTTTTCGATAGCCCCGCAGGGGTGAGGCGCATGGACGCGCCGAATAAAAATGACTTCGAATCTTGCCCAAAATCATTCAAACCGTAGCGACCGCTACGCTTTTCATGATGTTTGAACAACCTTCTTTGTCCTTTTGTCCGAAAACTCCATTTACTGGTGAAATATCCGGGTTAAATAGGCCTGATCTGCAAATAGAGTGGGAGAGGTTTTGTTTCATGACGTGAAAAGTTGAGCATGTGTAGTGCGTCCGACCTGTTTTTGTAGTTATCCACTCCCGTCCCAGTTTTTTCGCCAGGCCATTACCAGTGCCACTACCTCTGGCCAATGTCACCACTGTTAGTAGCGCCTTTCTTTGCGCACAGCGTGCGTCTGACTTGGCTTACAAGGTAACTAATGATGGTAATATCGGTGGGGATGCGGCAATATTGCGCAAAAATAAATAAATTAGCAATAAAGAGGTGATATGACCAGCGCAGCTATCCAGGCTCATTGTATAAGCCGGTTGAGAGCCGTTTGGGGAAAACGATAGCGACGAGCCAGTAGTGTTTGAGGCGGCAGCATATCAGGATCGGATAGAAGTGTAATGACAATGTTCGCGGAACCACGAAAGAAGCTGATCGACTGGGTGCGCCAGCAACTGGTTGGTTCACCCGAGGTGAAGGGAGATGGGTCTGATACGCACGTACGCAACGTGCTGCCAACGGAGCGCTTTCCCTGTGGCGCGCTTTACCCTACATCGAAATGGGGTGAGGGTATAGATCCTGCAAGCGAGGATCTCGATGACGTAGAGGGTGTCACCGAAGTCGGGGGTGAAAGCGTGGTCGAGCCTGCCATTGTGCGACGTTATATTCCGCCTTCGTCGCTTGGTTTCTCGTTCTTTATCAAGGGAGTGGATATTCGCTTTCAAGTGTTGAGCCATGCCGTCAGTTACGAATACGTGGGACGCGATGGTTGGATACGTAGGGAACTGGTTGCTGGGCAAAGAGATGACGGGGAGTTTGAGAATATAACCTGTCCCGGAAAAGATCAGCGTCAGAGCTTTCAATGCTTGGCTGATAGAGCATGCCTGGATGTTCAGTGGCGGCGCTTCGCCGATGGCTGGATTGTTACAGTTTCCCTTTGCAATGCCCAAGAGCTTGCAGATAGTGCGACGGGCAGAGAGTATGTCCGTGAACGTGCGGAAAAAACCCTGTTCGAGGCCAGCCTCCGCTGCGTTATCGGCGCCGGCGATGTCGGTGTATATCCCCGCGTCGACCGGAGCCTGCTGGACCAGGAAGAGCAGGAAATCGAGCTTCAGTACGCCCACCGGTATATCTATGCCATTGGGCATGGTTGTGCCGCCACCTGGGAGGTGAAGGACGGAAGTGTCGTCGAACTGTGCTCCGAAACGATGCCTGCGGTGGAGGTTCCGCAGATGACCGCAGATACTGGAGCTGGGGACGAGCTTGTGTTGTCCCTGGCGAGACTGGCCAACATCGACAATGCTCACGCAAGCCTCCTGCCCGAGTTGGAGGATTTCATCAGCGGATACGCGAGCTGGGTTGCCGACCAGCAGAGCAGTATCCCGGGTCTTTCCGCTGATGACCGAGCGGCCGCAAGCCGTATGGTCGAGCGCATGAACACAGCCGTTTCGCGCATGCGGGAGGGCTTGTGCCTGCTACGTGACGACGCTCAGGTAAGGCTGGCCTTTGCCTTGGCTAATCGCGCCATGTTGGAACAGATGCGTCAGCATGATTGTATTCAGGGTAGACACCGTGACGACGATGCTTATCGCTGGCGCCCGTTTCAGTTGGCCTTTCTGTTAACCGTGCTGGAATCGACGGCAGTAAAGGATAGCGATTTTCGCGATACGGTTGACCTGATCTGGTTTCCAACGGGTGGCGGAAAGACCGAGGCCTATCTTGGTCTGATTGCATTTCAGATAGGACTGAGACGTCTTCGTCATACTGATACTGGGGGCGGAACGGCTGTTCTGATGCGCTATACGCTGCGTCTGTTGACCCGTGACCAGTTTATACGCGCCACGCGCCTAATCTGTGCGTTGGAGCTGATCAGGCGTGAGCGAAGTGACCTCGGTTCTACGCCGATTACCATAGGCATGTGGGTAGGAGAGGCCACATGCCCCAATACCTTGCAGAAAGCGGCTGAACTTGTAAAAAAGGCGATTGCTGCTAACGAAAAACCCGAACTGGTGCTCAATCACTGCCCCTGGTGTGGAGATGATTTCAAGGCTGATCGTAACTATGACAGCACCGGGAATCATTTCCATTTCCTCTGCCGGAATTCGGATTGCGGTTTTGGCGCCTCCCCCGATGGTGTGCTGCCTTGTAATGTTGTTGATGAAGCTCTGTATGCAGAGCCCCCGACCATGCTGGTTGCCACGGTGGATAAATTTGCGAGGCTGGCCTGGGAGGAACGTGCCAATGCGTTTTTTGGGGGCTCCCAGCACCTGCCTCCAGAACTCATCATCCAGGACGAACTACACCTGATTGCCAGTGCGCTGGGTTCGGTGGCGGGTCTTTACGAAGCCGCCATAGACACCGTAGTTAAATTGCGAAAAGTGTATCCAAAGTACATTGCATCGACTGCTACTATCCGGATGGCGGATCAGCAAGTGAAAAGATTGTATGGACGCGACGTTGCCGTGTTTCCACCACCAGGGCTGGGCTGTGACGATGCTTATTTTGCCCGTGCGGTGCCTCTTGATCAGCGTCCGGGTCGAATATACGTGGGTTATCTGGCACCGTTACTTAACCGTAAGCAATGTCTGGCGCCGCTGGCAGCGACATTGCTGTCAGCTCCGTGCGCTCTGTTTGAGGGTGATGTGCACGAGTCCGAACTGCTTGATGCCTGGTGGACTCAGGTGGTGTACCACGAGACTTTATGCGATTGCTGTCCTGTGCAACGGACGAGCAGGCTCGGGAACACGAAAAAGCTGGGCAACAACGCTCGACGCCGCGCATCGCACAGCTTACCAGCCTGCAGACAGCTGCGCAGAACGCGAAGGTTTTTGCTCGCTTGAGCAAATCACGTGAAGAGGATGGCTGCCTGGATGCCGTGTTGGCCACCAGTATGATCTCGGTCGGGCTCGATGTGGCCAGATTGGCACTGATGATTATCAACGGTCAACCGTTGACCACCGCAGAGTATATTCAGGCCAGCAGCCGTGTGGGACGAAGTGAGGCACCTGGGGTGGTGTTTGCTAACTATTATCGTGACCAGGCGCGCAGCCTGTCACACTATGAGAGTTTCCGTCCTTACCACGAGGCCTTCTACCGTTTCGTCGAGCCCACCAGCGTCACGCCTTACACCTACCAGGCGCGTTTGCGGGCTCTGCCAGCGGCGCTGGTTATTGTGATGCGACACGGTAGACTCGAGTTGTTGAACAACGGTACGGCAGCCGATTTTGACCCCCAAAATCCGCATGTCGCAAAAGCCATTGAACAACTCAAGATCCGCTGTTCACAGTCGGCACCCGATCAGGCCGCTGAGGTAGGCAGGCATATCGATACACTCGTTGCTGACTGGCAGTGTGAGATCGAACACTGTCGGGAAGCTCGAAGACGATTAGAGTATCAAGTTCCCGAAAAGGATAATAGTCGTGATCGTCTGTTGTACAACCACGATGATCGGATACGTGGCTTATGGCCGGCCTTGCAATCCCTGCGTAACGTCGAAAACACAGCCCTGCTTAAGGCACTATAAACTATGGTTAATGAACTGATACCCATTCGCCTGTCACATCTGCTCAGCCATAGTGGTGTAGGAGCGATTGTTCGTGGAGCGAGTGGGCTTGTGGTCGTTCAGGATACCCGCCAATGGACGGATCGCCAAGGCATCGCTGCCGGCAAGCTGATTCCCTATGTGGAACGCGTTCGCGCTGCATTGGGGCTAGAGGAACAACTGCGCGAGCCGCCCGTGGCAAAAGAACTGGCGAAAGGCCAGGTAGATGGCACCTGTGTACCGGCAACGAGATTTCCCTCATGGATGCGCTGTCCTTCCTGCGGCTCCATGTATCGTTGGCCATGGAAAGATTACCAGACTGATGATGAACCCGCTTGTAGCTATCAAGCTTGCAAGCGCAATCCAAAGCTGGAGCAGGTAACCTGGGTTCTGGTTCATCTGAAGGGGTACCTTTCCGATGTGCCATGGTACTACCTCGCGCACAAGGATGCACGTGATCCAGCTCAGCGTAATTGCAAAGTAAGAAACCAACTACAGCTGATTGAACGTGGCTATGAAGACCGTAGATTAAAATGTCGCGCCTGCGGTGCTGGGGCTCGGTTTCGTGGTGATGAGCTATTGGGCTTCGGCCAGGGCCCGATGCAGCCATGGACCAAAGATGATTCAGTTCCTCCAACGGAGCAAGGGCAGGAGGGTGAACAAGTTCTCGCGCAGGTGCTGACGATCAATGATACCCGAGTTTATACGCCATTGACTGAATCCGTTTTGGTCATTCCGCCAGAATCCCGCGTACGTAAGGGAACGGTAGTGGATCGCCTGTACCGCAGTTCCGGTGACCGACGTCGCATAGACGGAGCACGAACACCATTGGCCAGGAGAAGCGCCATTAATAAACTGGCGACGGCATATCGTTGTAGCAATGAGGATATAGAGACCGCACTCGCTGATCTTGCCAGCGGCTATCCCCTGTATGGCGAGAACCTTACACCTGGGCAATTGCGCGAAAGTGAGTTTAAGGCATTCTTGGAGGTACTGCGTGATCAGCGCGAGGATGAAGACCTGGTAACTCACAACAAGAGTGAGGAGTGGCGTCACCTTGGAATGTCTTTCGAGCTGAGCACTGATGAACAGGAAATAGTAAAGTGCGTTCGTCACCTTGTCCGTGTAGACCGTCTTAAGGCGGTAAGAGTGTTTAAGGGGTTTACTCGCCTGGGGGGAGAAGAAGCAATATCGCCAGACATCGTTGGAGCATCCGACTGGTTGCCGGCTGTAGAGCTTTATGGTGAGGGTGTTTTTCTGGCGCTAGATGAGGACAGGCTCAAAGTGTGGGAGCAAACATCGGCAGTTGTTTCGCGGCTGAACCAATTACTTCCCCGGTTTTCCGAGTCCGGTCGCGATGCTCCTAACCCTTTGACCACACGCTTTATGTTATTGCACACGCTGTCACATTTGTTGATGCGGCAGATCGAGTTTGAGGGTGGTTATCCAGCGGCATCGTTGATCGAACGAATTTACTGTGGCAACGCTCCAGAACCGATGGCTGGTATTCTGATTCACGTCGCCGTTCCCGACATTGCCGGTTCGTTGGGGGGGTTGGCGGAACTGAGTGAGCCTCGGCGTTTTCTGGGCATCCTGAGTCGGGCCCTGGAGCACTCACGCTGGTGTTCGCTTGACCCGGTTTGCAGCGAGCATGAAGGTCAAGGACCAGGCTTGCTGAACCGCGCCGCCTGCCATGCCTGTGCATTGGTGCCCGAACCCGCTTGCGAATACGGCAATACTTTGCTGGATCGCGGCTTTGTCAAGGGCGATGCCGCCAACAGTTTGCCCTCTTTCTTTGGAATAAGTTAAATATGCCAATTGATCGCACCCGAAAATTCAGTCTTCCCGGTATTCACGAGTTAAACAAGGATCAGGATGAGGCGCTGGCGCTGCCGTTGGAGGGGCAGCACCTGATTATTGGCGGTCCTGGTACCGGGAAGTCGGTGGTGGCTCTCCTTCGTGCGCGTAGGCTTAAAGAAACAAGTAAAGTTTATGGAACACTTGTATATAATCAACTGTTGCGTCAATCAAATCGACATTTGTTTGGTAGAGATAAGCCTTTCGCAGCGATGACCTGGGATCGCTGGTTCCGTCGTCACTTCAAAAGACGTCTATTAATCGATGTTCCCACGCTTAAACCGGATTACCCAGGGGGGTACTGCCCAATAGATTGGAAGGCCGTTGAACAACAGGTTCAATCTCATGATGACATCGAAATTCAAAGTGACAAATATCTGGTTATTGATGAGGGGCAGGATATGCCGCCTGCTTTTTATCAAACGCTTGTCAATTTAGGCTTTGAGAACTTTTATGTGGCGGCCGATCAGAACCAGCAGATTCACCCCGACAGGTGTAGTTCACGCCAAGATATTGAAAACATCCTGGCGATTGAGCCAGGTGACACCTTAGAACTGAAAACCAACTACCGGAACACGCACCCAATCGCGCTGCTTGCCCAGAACTTTTATCCAGCTGATCCGGCCAGCCCAAGGCCCGATCTGCCCGATGTCATACCCGCTGCGACGCCGGAGTTGTGGACCTACGGTACGCCAAATACGGCAACACTGGCAGCGATTGTAGATAGTATCCTCCAGTTGAGTGACCGTAATCCACGCAAGCTGATAGGCATTATTACGCCAAACAATGCCGTGCGGGAAAAATTCATTGATGCGTTGAATCAAGCGAATCCAAGGCTGGACAATGAAAAGCCGCCGATCCAGACTTTTGCCTCTGGTCAGCAGGACTTACCGGACTTTAGTCAGGGCGGAGTCATGATCATAAACGCCCATTCCTGCAAAGGTCTGGAGTTCGACACCGTTATCTTGGCTGATATCGACCAGCACCAACCCAAATCCGATCTTTTTGCACTTAAGGCACGGTTTTATGTGATGGTGGCGCGTGCCCGAGAGCAGGTCATTCTGTTGCGTGCGGGTAATACCTGCCCCGTTGTGGAGGGATTACTGCCCACCGATTCATCTGTCCTTGTCAGGAAGTAGGTCATGACTACAAAAATAGATACTTCAAAGAAACCACGACGCCGACGCAAGCCGCCACTCAAGTGGCACTTGCTAACCAACCATCAAAATATGCTCTATATGCTGGCCGCCGGTATGGTAATGGGCCCCGCAGGTTTTCGAGGTAAGTACTATTCTGATCCACTGAGTGTCTATCCGGGCTGGATTCCTTTATTCCGTGACAAGGCTGAGATACCGGCTGAAGCTTTGAGTCAGGCTACCAGCGAACGTCAGCATTTGCTGCCATGTATTGCATCTTTTGATTTGAGGGAACTGTCCGGTTCTGCACAAATGTTATCAAGGGATGGAAGTACACGGAATATCACCTTACCAGGCGTAAGAAAGCGCAAAGATGACATTGCACTGCTTGTGCGTGCGCCACTACCGTTAAATTTGTTATTGAGCATCAATTTTTGTTCAAGCGAAGGTCAGAAAGCGTTCGAGAGTTATGCCAGCGGTGTTTCGAACGTAGATTTGTCTGCATGCCAACTTAGGATTGCAGAAGCACTGTTTTCTTCTAGCAGAGAAATAGCATGGCCTGAAAAGTCTACACAAGATTCGATATTTGATGATAGGAATAATTCACCTGCTTTGGGGCAGGCGCATGGCGGCGTGCTCGCGATGCTTTACCATGCTGCCAATCGCAGTGATCTGGGGCTCGCGGTCTTTCAGTTGGTAACTCAAGGTGCTGGTGCAAGCAGACACTCGCGCCCGGCTGTTTTGGGGCGTTATTCAATCGCTGCTTGATGCGCAAACACAGCAACCTCCGCAAACACCCATCGACGTGGCGCTTACTTACCTGGAGAATCAACTTGACCAGCTGCGGGAAACGGAATTTCGGCCGCGTTTGCAAAGACTGATCTCTGATATGCGAGACTGTCTTGGCCTGGGAGGGGGAACTATATCGGAGCTGTTTGAGAGGCATAAGGGGTCTTTATCGAGACCTTTACTTTTGTTCTGTCTGCGTGAGCATTGCACGGATTTGTTGGAGTATTCACACCCTTTACTGAGTGATGCCGAGTATATTCTCGCGGCAATCCTGTTTGGCGTGCGTGATGGCTGGGTGCAGTTCCCGAGGGAACTCAGGGGCTTAGATCTGTCTGCCTACGTGTCTTTTCGCATGTCTGACGTTGAGCATCGCAAGCGTGGTGAAAGCGTTACCATTGATCCGCCGGTGCGACCGAAGCCTCTGCGAGAGCTTTTTACGGCAGCAAGCGGTGGTTGGAGCGATATGAGGCGAGATGTGGCCGCAGAACTCGCACGTGAATGCGATTGGAACGATTGTTTTCAGACACGCATTACTTTGGCAGGGAGTGATTTACCTGAAAGCTTTGAATGTAAAGGCTTACAGGTGGTGTTGCCAGGCAGAGTAAAGAGTGTTTCGGAAGAATTGGATACGAGCAAATTTTTGCAGTGTTTAGGGCAGTGGCCACCGATAGACGCTGAGCTTGAAACCAGAGTGCGCAACAGGCTTGCAGAGTTGCAGGATGATGAACAACCAACAAATGGAGATGACTCCTCATGCGGATGATTCCCAGCCAGCCTCTCAATACTGGCAGTAATGCGGAAATACGTTTATTTGACCAGTTGCGCGTCGCTTTTTCCAGGTCGGATCAGAATGGCTGGTACGCCATGCATTCACTTAACCTTCCGCGCCATGAGTATAAGAGATTTGGAGAAATCGACTTTGTAATATGTGGGCCGGAAGGTCTCTTTGTAATAGAGGTCAAAGGCGGCAGAGTATCTTGCCATGATGGGATCTGGGAGACGACGAATCGGTACGGTGAAACCGATCAATTGCGAGAGTCACCCTTCAAGCAGGCCGAGGGGGCATTGCATGGTTTAAGCCAAAAGCTGCCTGAAACACTATTAAGTGCCTTTGTCATCGGTTACGGGGTCGTTATGCCGGATGTCGATCGACTCCCCGACAGCGCGGAGTGGGATCGTGCTGTTCTCGCGGATGGTAGAGACTTCCGGCAGTTTGAAAAATGGTTGGAGCGATTCATTCGGCATTGGTGCGCCAAAGATGCCAAAAAATCCGCCGCGAGTCCCTCGCAGTTGAAAGCACTGCAGCAATTTCTTCGACCTGATTTCGAGGCCGTGGTGCCATTGCATGTTTCGGTGCATGACGTTAAAGCTCGGATTGTTAGATTAACCGAGGATCAGTTGAAGTGGGTCGATGCCATTGAGGCCAATTCTCGGGTGATTTGTTCAGGCGGTGCGGGCACAGGTAAAACCATGTTGGCGTTGGAGCTGGCGAAACGTTGGTGTGCCGCGGGGATGAAAACAGTGTTGGTTTGCCATTCTCCCTGGCTTAAGCACTATTTGGAGCGATATGCCGTTCCGGGATTGACGGTCAGTCTGGCAAAGTCGGTTCATGTCGCGGCCCGGCGAGCGGGTATCGATAAATTTGATGCATTGATCGTCGATGAAGGTCAGGACATATTGAACATGGATGCGTTGGCTCAGTTGGGTAGTTTTTTGCACGGTGGCATTGGCGACGGACGTTGGTGTTTTTTTCATGACGTGAACAATCAATCCGGTCTGTGTGGCTTTTATGTGCCAGATGCCTATGAGTATCTTTTGGGTTTTACGCCCTCAAAAATTCCATTAAAAACGAATTGCAGGAATACGCTGCCGATTCTGCAACGGATACAATGTGATCTGAATGCCGATGTGGGTAATTCAGGAGTTGGTGATGGCCCCGCAGTGCGTGAGGTTTATGTAGCGGACGAATACGATGCAATAGGCGCTTTGGAGAGGGAACTGGTCGAGCTGGTCGATGGCGAGGGATTCAACCCGGGAGACATTGTTGTACTTTCACCTGTAGCGTATGCACAGTCCTGGACTTCTTCCCTTTCTGAGAATATGCGAAATTCAATCACTGTTCTGGACGAAGCCTCGCCGCGCAACGTGAACCGTCATACCATCGGTTTTGCACAAATAGGGGATTTCAAAGGATTGGAAAGCGAGGTGGTTGTTCTTGTTGATATGCCAAGACCTGGGCACAGTGAGACTTTCCGCTCGCTTCACTATGTTGGGATGAGCAGGGCGCGTGCGCTGTTGAGCATGATCTGTTGCTGATCCAGGCAGGTCGATGTTGTGTGGTTGTATCAGCGCGTTCTGTGTCGTGCCACGAAACCACCAGGCGGGTCTGCGGGAGGCTGCCGCACTAGCCCGGATATTTCACCAGTACGGCGACCGTGCCGCTATTAATTATTTAATATCAATGAGTTATCTAGTGAATGGCAACAAAAGCCACTGTGCAAACT
>PDWI01000637.1_pt1 | contig 56440 bp, 49 predicted proteins | sample 1430891 | NCBI WGS metagenome assembly PDWI01 (sample SAMN01162508, study PRJNA174530) | Oral metagenome, whole genome shotgun sequencing project. | biome: Marine environment; feature: Marine mammal; material: Swab sample of the gingival sulcus; isolation source: swab sample of gingival sulcus... | reverse complement strand
TGCTATAAAATAGATGTCCCAGCATCACAAGCCTCAGGAGACTACACAGGATCAGTCACATACACAGCAACAACTGATGCAAGTGGATACTATCAATAAGCACAAAACAAAAAAGAACAGGAATACTTTCTGTTCTTTTTTATTTATAAAAACTTGTAAATAATACATGTGAAGTAATTTTTTTGTGTATTTTTGCAGAATTTATTATAATGTTTATATAATTATTTATTTTTAAAAGTATGAAGAACATTTTTATTGGTATAGGCGTGTTTGTGATGATGCTCACGCTTAGTGCGTGTGATAAAACACAAGACACTTCTGAGAAAAAAGATAATAATACTACTACAGAACAAGTAGCAAAAAAAGAAGAAAAAGGAATGGTAAAAAAAATGGCGGAAAAAATGGCTGGTGGACAAAAGTGTGTGATAAAGGAAAATGGTAAGGTCATAAGTACAATGTATATGGATGGAGATCGTATGCGCGCTGATGGTGATGCATCTTTGATGGGTGAGGGAAAAACAGGTGAGATGGCTTCGACATTGAGTGATGGAGAATGGATGTATATGTGGAGCCATGCAGAAAAGCAAGGTATGAAAGTGAAGATTGAAGAAGATGAAACGTATGAAGATGATGTAGATATAGAAGAAGATGTGGAAGAGTATGATGAGAGCACAATTCAAGAAATGATTGAAGAAAAAGAAGATATGAATTTGGATTATTCTTGTGAGAAGTGGAAAGTGGATGAAAAAATGTTTATTCCACCAGCTGATGTGGAGTTTGTAGATATGGCTGTGATGATGAAGGGAGTGGCAGATGAAATGATGGGCACAAAATAAATATAGTGCAGTACTGCGTATAAACAAATAAACAAGTCTCTCTAGGAGACTTTTTTATTTTGCAAAAGAACTTTTTGCATTGTATTATTATGAAGACGTTATAGATTATTTATATTAATATATATGTTTAAAGGTGATATAAAAATTTTTTTCATGTTGATTATTATGATTGTAATACTTATTATATCAGCATTAATTTTTACTATAGATTATCAGTCTGGTGATATTGTAGATCACGTGCAAGATGTTGCTGGAGATACGATTGAAAAAGGTGAAGAAAAAGTTGTAGAAAAGATTGTGGAGACAGGAAAAGAAAAGATTGATAAAACGCTAAAAAATGCAAGTGAAAAAATCCTTTACGAGGAGTATGATGTGCCTGGATATTTTGGTTCGTATAACCCTGAAAAACTCAATCAATATGAAAAAAATGTACTATTTTTTGCAGCTGAGTGGTGTCCGAGTTTTCATGCATTAGAAAAGATCATAAAAGAAAAAGAAGCTTTTATACCACCAAATATATCTATTATGAAAGTGGATTTTGAAGATCAAGAATTAAAAGAAAAATACAAAGTAGTAAAACAACAAACATTTATTTTTGTTGATGAAAATGGAAAAGAAATTAAGCGATGGAAAAACAGCAAGACACTTGAAGATGTAATTTTTAATTTACAATAAGTATGACAGATATTTATGAACAATCCGTAGATTTGCACCGCAAAAACGGTGGAAAGATTGCGTTGGCAAACAAAATTGCCATTGAAAACAAAGATGATTTATCTCTGGCGTATTCGCCGGGTGTTGCTGGTGCATCGCGTGCGATTGATGCGGATGTAGCGGAAGCAAAACAGCTCACACTCAAAAAAAATACCATTGGCGTTGTCTCTGATGGTAGTGCGATTTTGGGATTGGGGAATCTGGGTCCGCATGCGGCAATTCCCGTGATGGAGGGTAAGGCAGCATTGTTTAAGCGATTTGCAGATGTGGATGCATTTCCGATTTGTGTGGATACGCAAGATACTGAAGAAATTATCGCAACGGTCAAACGCATTGCACCAGTTTTTGGCGGAATTAATCTGGAAGATATTTCTGCACCGCGATGCTTTGAGATTGAAGAACGACTGCGTGCGGAATTGGATATTCCGGTGATGCATGATGATCAACACGGCACAGCAGTTGTGGTGCTTGCGGGACTGATGAATGCACTGAAGCTGCGTGGTGGCACAAAAGAAGAATTGACAGTTGTGATGAACGGTGCAGGTGCTGCTGGCGTGGCGATTGCGGATATTTTGCGCGTGTGGGGTGTGGGTAATATTATTTGTTGTGACAGCAAAGGGATCATCAGTTCAAAGAGGGATGACCTCAACGATGTGAAAAAACGTCTGCGCACAATGAGCAATAAAAATGATATCCATGGACAGTTAGCTGACGCGATTGCTGACGCGGATGTATTTATCGGTGTGTCTGTTGCTGGTGCATTGACACAAGATATGATTGCATCAATGCGTGACAAGCCAGTTATTTTTGCCCTAGCAAATCCCGAACCAGAAATTATGCCGGACATGGCACACGCTGCTGGTGCACTTGTGGTCGCGACGGGGCGCAGCGACTTCTCAAATCAGGTCAACAATGTATTGGCATTTCCCGGCATTTTTCGCGGTGCACTGGACAACGGCATTACACAATTTCGCAATGAGATGTTTGTCGCAGCAGCTGAAGCAATTGCTGGATGTATCACAGAAACCCGACCAGATTATGTTATCCCTGATCCGTTTGACGTATCCGTACCGGAACGTGTCGCAGCGGTGATTGTGGAGTAGATTAGGGAAAATTCATTAAATGTATAATGAGCAGTGAATAATGAAAAATGGGGAAGTTTACAGTTCATCGTATGTTTGTAAGATTATAAGGTCACACATTTCCGCCCATTACAAGTAGACAAGCTTACCACAGACAGATAAGTCTCTGTGGGAATGACAGATTTTTTTACAGAGATAGTAAGATTTGGAGTCTTGGCTTACCTTTGGGTAGAGCGATATGCTTGTGCCTCATGTCATCCTCGCGCAGGCGAGGATCTAGGATATATAAAAATGTTGACAGATGTATATATTGATGTACATTAGAGAACTATCTTGATAGATAGTATACAGATTAAAATATTATTTTAGATGGAGGAATATCATGTTGGAAAAACGTCATATCGATTATTTTTCTTTTAGGTGTATAAATATGAGTGATGAGGAAATTGTTCAAAGGATTAATGATGAAATAGATATACGTCAGATAATATCAGATGATATTATATTAATCTCGGAATCAGTGCCAACGATGGTTCGCGTTTTCTATAAACGTAAGTAATATACCTATCGGTAATAGAAAACCTATTTCGGTAGGTTTTCTTTTTTATATCACGTAATTGATGAATGTTCTTTTTCTAGTGTGTATTACAAGTTATTCATCATATTCAATCTATGGTATAATGCACGTGAAAAGTGTAGCGATGCAATAGTGTAGTGCATCGTGTGTAAATTATTGATGATAGATGTTTTATGAAAAAACCATCAAAGAAAACGATTATTATTGTCATTATATTGCTGTTTGTCGGAGTGTTCGTGTGGCAACGGTTTGCTGGTAAGTCGGATAAAGATGTCGCGGATGTGTATCGGGTATCGCGTGGCACAGTGTCAGAAATGGTCAGTGACAGCGGTGATGTGCGGCCGGAGAAATATGCAAACCTTTCTTTTGAAGTGCCGACAGTGATTACATCGGTGGATGTGGCAGTCGGAGACACGGTGACAGAAGGACAAAAACTCATTACGATTGACCGCAATCAGTTGGGTGCGCAAATTCATGCTGCGCGCGTGGAAGTGGAGCAGGCGGTTGCGCGTGAGCAATTAGCACGGCGACATTGGGATGCGCTGAAACCGGAAGAGAAAGAACAATATCGCAAAGATGTGGAGCGTGCACGTGCAATGCTCCGCGCAACACAGTCGCAATGGTCCAAAACAGTGCTCCGCGCGCCGATGGATGGCATCGTGACGCAGCAAGAAGCGCGAGTTGGCGAAATTGCACAGGGGGTTGTTGTGCGAGTGATTGATCCACGTGACTTGCACATTGAGTCGCTCATGTCGGAGTCTGATGTGGTGCGGATGCATGTTGGGCAAGAAGCGCAAATTACATTTGATGCGTTTGACAATGAGACATTTATAGCACACATTACGCAAATTGACCCGGAAGCTGTGACGCTACAAGATGTGACGTATTATAAAGTGACGCTTGTGATGGATAAAAACGATGATCGTGTACGATCCGGTATGGGTGTGGACGTGGATATCGTCGTGGCGCAAAAAGAACATGTTTTGCACGTGCCACTGCGATTTATTCGCACGGATGACGATGGAGCGTTTGTGTATGTGCAAAGTGGAGAAGGCTATACCAAAAAATATATTACAACAGGTTTAGAAGGTGACGCGGGAAATGTCGAAGTGGTGGATGGACTTACTGAGGGAGAAGAAATTTTTGCGATTTATGAACAAGAAAATGAGTAAGGAAAAAACACCGACAATGATATCGTGTGCACATCTGGCAAAAGTATATGATATGGGTGAGACGCAGACGCATGCACTTCGCGATGTGTCGTGTGACATCGCCAAAGGGGAATTTGTGGCGATTATGGGTCCGAGTGGATCGGGGAAGTCAACATTTATGCATCTCCTCAGTTTGTTGGAACGGCCGACAGGTGGGACGTACACATTTAATGGCAAAGATGCGCTTGCATTTGATGACACGCAGTTGGCATTTCTACGCAATCAAAAAATCGGATTTGTATTTCAGTCGTTTAATTTGTTGCAACGTGTGAGTGTTTTTGAAAATGTGGAATTACCGCTGTTGTATGATTTTTATGCAGCGAAGCAAAAAGGTGACAACAAAATGTCACTTCTCGCGCGACTCGCAGGCGGGCACAATAAAAAACAGCGTGTGCACAGTGCGTTGGAAAGTGTGGGCATGTCACATCGCATCGAGTACATGCCACACCAATTGTCCGGTGGCGAAAAACAACGTGTCGCGATTGCGCGGGCTCTGGTGAATAAGCCTGACATTATTTTTGCCGATGAGCCGACAGGGAATTTGGATTCAAAATCCGGCACACAGGTGTTGCAGATTTTGCAAGAGCTCCATAAAAAAGGACACACGATTATTTTGGTGACACATGAACAATCCACCGCAGAACATGCCGAGCGGATTTTGCATCTCAAAGATGGTGTGTTGGTGGATGATGCAGTTGTGGAAAATCGGCGGTTTGCAAAAAATCATGCATTGGTAAAATAAGATTTATGTTTGGGCAACTTCTTCTCTCTTTTCGGATTACATTACAGAATTTTTTTGCCGCAAAACTGCGGACATCGTTGACAATTATCGGTATTGTTATCGGCATTGCGGCGGTACTCATCGTGATGAGTGTGGGTGCGAGTGCACAAGAGCTTATCGTCGGACAAATTCGCAGTTTTGGGTCAAATCTCGTTGGCGTTTTGCCGGGTTCTGCGGACAACGATGGACCGCCGGCGGGTGCGTTGGGAATTGTCACGACGACACTGACAAATGATGACCTTAAGGCACTGCGCAAAAAAAGCAATGTCCCGCATGCGATTGCATGGACGGGATATGTGTCGGGCAATGATCGTGTGACATATAAATCATATGCAAAATCACACACATTTCAAGGTGTATCATCTGATTTGGTGAATGTGGAAAATACTTCTGTGGAGTATGGACGCTTTTTTTCTGCCGCAGAAGATGAAAGTCATGCACGGGTCGTGGTGCTGGGGCCACAAGTTGCACAGGATATTTTTGATCAAGCGGACCCGATCGGGAAAAAGCTTAAAATCGGTGATCACAAATTTCGTATCATCGGTATTTTGAAAGCGCGCGGTGCGTCACTTGGTGGTAGCCCGGATGACATGATTTACATGCCACTGCTCACCGCACAAAAAAACATGTTGGGCATTTCGCACTTGAGTTTGGTGCGTGCACGCGTCGATGAAGAAATCAACATTGAACAAACGGAACGTGATATTGACACGCTTTTGCGTTCGCGGCATGACATCGCCGATGATGAAGACGGGGATTATTCCATTCGCAATATCGTCGCGGCGCTGGATGTGGTGAGTAATATCACTAATATCATGAAATATTTTCTCGTTGCCGTGTCGGCAATTTCACTGATTGTCGGAGGGATTGGGGTCATGAATATTATGTTCATCGCACTCTCACAGCGGATACAAGAGATTGGTCTGCGCAAAGCACTCGGTGCGCGGCGGCGCGATATTATCGTGCAGTTTCTTTTTGAGTCGACAACAATTGCTTTTATCGGCGGATGTGTCGGGTTTCTAATCGGCATAGGTGTGATTTATGGCGTGTCACTGGTTGCGGTGCACAGTGGATTTGCATGGGTCGTGATGTTCTCATCGGACATGGTTGTTGTGGCACTCGTCACATCACTGGTGCTGGGATTTTTGTTTGGCATCTATCCGGCATACAAAGCGACAAAAATTTCCCCCATGGAAGCACTACGATATGAGTAAATACTATAAAAAAGATTATGGAAAAAAGCATTAGTATTCCGACAAATGATGGCCATGTCATCCATGGTACACTCAACTGGCAAGAGCCACAGTCGAAAAAGTTGATAATATTTGTGCATGGTTTTGGTAGTAAGCAAAGTCGCCATTTATTTTTTAATGGTGCACGATTTTTTCCACAAAATGGTTTTACAACATATCGTTTTGATTTATATTCTCCACAAGAAAAGGGAAGAAATTTAATTGATTGCACAATTACAACGCATGCAACGGATATTAACACAGTTGTTGATCACTTTTGCTCAGAATATGATGAGGTCTATCTTGTGGGGCATAGTTTGGGAGGGCCGTCCATTTTGCAATCAGCACAAAAAGTGCATGCGGTTGTATTGTGGGACCCGTCACTTGTGCTAGAAGATGCTCATATGGATGGGTGGGTATATGATGATACGAGGAATGTATATGTCAGAAAAAGAGGTGTAGAAAAGGTTATGAATACAAAAATGTATGATGAATGGAAAAATTCTAATGCAGATATGATAGAAAAAATGAAGGTTCCAACAAAAATTATTTGCGCTGGCAGTAGTCCGCGTGCTGAACGGTGGGATGCAATTATTGATAAAGTGGCGGTACCATATGAGTATAGCATTATTGATGGCGCAGGACACAGTTTTGATGAAGAAGGAAAAGAAGAGATGTTATTTGATGAAACACTGACCTATTTACAACAATTTAGTGCATGATATTTTTTTTCACGTAGTGTTATGAATATTCTCCGACTGATGATCATTTCTATAAAAAGTATGTTTTCGCATACGATGCGGACGATTTTGACGTTGTTGGGCGTGATTATCAGTGTATTTGTGATTATGAGTGTGGTGACGATGGGGACGTCGGTACAACAATACATCGCCAGTGAAATTGAGCAGTTTGGTACGGATGTAATCCAAGTAGAAATTTCTATCCCGGAGACAGAACACGCATCGACAACCAATGTGTCACAAATGGCGATGGGTGTGGAGATTACGACACTGACAGATGAGGATGCAGAAGTTATCGGGCGACTACCCAATGTCGCCAATTACAGCGTGGGTCTGATGGGGCAGGCGTTGGCAAAGTATAAAGACGCATCATTGTATGGGATTTTGCTCGGTACATCGGCGAGCAATCCACAGGTTGATCCGGGTGTCAAATTGCGCTATGGACGATTTTTTACATCGGAAGAAGAACGTGTCGCGGCGGATGTCGCAGTGATCGGGTCGGAAATCGCCACAGAACTTTTTGCGGTGGTGGATGAAACAGTTATCGGAAAGCGCATTACGCTCAATGATAAAAAATATCGTGTCGTGGGCGTGCTCAAAGATCGGGGCAGTATGTTTGGTATGTCGTTTGATAATATGGTGTATTTACCGTACACCACACTGCAGAAAAAATTTTTGCACATTGATTATATCAGTTACATCAGCGTTAAAGTGCACGATACGACACGTATGGATAACACCGTTGCCGACATTAAACGTATTTTATTGTCACGGCATGACATTGATGACATTGATGAGGCGGATTTTTCTGTGATGTCAATCACCGAAGCGCAAGACATGTTTGACACGATTTTTGGCGGTGTGAATATTTTGCTCTTGGCGTTGGCGTCTATTTCGCTGTTTGTCGGTGGCATCGGGATAATGAATATTATGATTGTGTCGATTGAAGAACGGCGCAAAGAGATTGGGCTCCGCAAAGCACTTGGTGCGCGCAGAAGTGATGTGATGAAACAATTTTTGATTGAAGCAGTAATGATCGCGTGTGTGGGTGCACTGATTGGCGTGGTGATAACGGTTATTGTTTTATTGTTGGCGTTTAGTGCGGTTCGTGCTGCGGGATTTGATGAAATCGCATTTTATATCCCGACGCACGCTGTGGGTATTGCGCTGATTTTTTCTGTAGTAACCGGTGTGACATTTGGCGTTTATCCCGCCCGCCGCGCTGCTGCCATTTCACCGATGGAAGCGATGTCATCATAACCCTACGAAAGTACGAATTGTTACGAATATACAAAAAGGGAGACGCAAAATTTTGCGTTTCTCCACTTTTGTGCTACTACCATACTACGTAGTATGGTAGTGGTTTTTATTTGAAGACATATAGACTTCTCACAAAACGATGAAAGGTTTTTCGTCCGGCGCTACGCGTTTCTATTGACAAATCTGATGAGTTTTGATATGGTATTTGGTTGTTCTTTAAGGCTATAAATCAAAATCTGAAAAGGAGGTAGGAGAATGGAAAAAGAACAAATGAAAGTTTTTTATGAGTTTTTTGGGGACCCGTATATGATCGAAAAAGATGTCAATAGATGGTTGAAAGAGAATGCTGGAAGGATTGAGATTGTGAAACGGCTGATGAATATGACAAAAAATGATTCTCTGGTCATTGCAATTTTTTATAAAGTAAAGTAGAGAATTGTGACTTTAAGAGTGGTGACTATATAGTCGTCACTCTTTTTAATTACCGCACGTATAATATCATCATAATCCTACGAAAGTACGAATTGTTATGAATATACAAAAAAATTGACAAAAAATGTTGATAGAATTTTTGTTTGACAGAATAAGTAATGTATGTTACCTTCTAAAATTCTAATAATTAGAAAGTTCGAGGAATATATCCTCTCAATTAACAATCAAATACAAGGAGAAAAAAATGGAAAAGCATGTGCAAGAAAATAGGGATTTTTTTGATAATTTCCCCTTTGCGGTTAATGTTCTTCAAAACCCCCGAGAGCATGGGATTTACTTGATGGATGAAAATGGTCTCAAGGATAACGACGAACTTGCTATCGAATTCAAGGTAGCAGATGGCAGACTTCTTTTTCGTCAGAATCTCAACGGGGGCTTGGCTGGTAGTTTCTCATGTTATAGATCTATGGAAAAAAATCGGGAAAATCAAGTGGGCGCTTCTCAAAATGTTCTTTTTGCAACAGATGCTAATGGTCAAGTATTAAGAGTCTTGCATTGGCCAAACAGTGACGAGGATGAAAAGTACGGAGAATCAGAGCCAGTCTTTGCTCGAAATATTTTTTTTAAACATGATTCCCGCTCTAATCTCTTTGATAAGATAGCCTTCCTTGTCTTGCTGGAAAGCGATGAATGGTGTCTGGACACAAAAAATAATGATGTGCCCAGAGGACGTTTTGGTGAATTGCAAAGTCGGGAAGTTAAAATCACAGTCTATCATGAGCCAAGCTGTGGTTTTGGAAAATTGCTTCGCCAATCAAATATTTACGAGCATCTCCACCTTAATAACACAATCCTCTCTGGAGGAACTATCCGAAAAAATATAGATATCTTGTGTATCAATGGTCATTTAGCAGAAATGTGCATCCAATTCCAAATGCAAGTCTACGACAATGGGATGAGAAGTCTTTACGAGAATGACTTCACTCGAGGATTTTCTCTAAGTTTTAGTGAAGACGAAAAAATTCTTGTCTATGAAATAGCTGGAATAAGAAAGGTCCAGCTGGAGAACAAGGATGCATTGATTAGCTTCCATGCCAAAAATGATTACAAGAATCTATATTTCTACTCCTGCCAAGGTACTCTTCCCGATATTCGAAAGTTGGTTTTGGATGTCATAAGAAAATGGCACAATCCTGAAGTGCGAAAACGCTTTCAGCCCGACAACTCGGTCGGACTCTCCATTTAAGCCATCTTTAGTCCTGCAAGTGAAACACTTGTAGGACTATTTTTTATGTCTAATTCAGTTGAATCCTACGAAAGTACGAATCATTATGAATATACAAATAGTAGAGACGCGATTTATCGCGTCTCTTTTGCGTATTTCTACTTTTGGATTACCACTACTATACTACGTAGTATAGTAGTGGCTACATATAGACTTCTGACAAAATGGTGAAAAATTTTTCGTTCTTTGCTTGTTTGAAAAATTTAACATCGTATTGTTACGAATAAAAAAATAGAGACGCAATTCATCGCGTCTTTTTTGTGTGTTTTGATTGAAGTGGAAGTTCAGTGGAAAAATAAAAGTGAACAGTGAAAAATACTGGTTCTCCGCCTTCGCGGGGATGACAAATATGTGAATGTGTAGAAAAATGGCAATGATTATAACTGATTCAAAACATTGCAAAGAATGGATTTTTTTTATACACTGTACTGGTGGTGCCATCCTAGCTCAGTTGGTAGAGCAACACATTCCCGCCACAGGCGGACAAGTCCGTCGTAGTCTCAGCCCACATAGCTCAGCTGGTAGAGCAGCACATTCGTAACGTGCAGGCCATCGGTTCAATCCCGGTTGTGGGCTCAAAAGAATACTGAAAAATTAAAAGTGATTTTGGCAGAGCAACACATTCCCGCCACAGGCGGATAAACTCCACGTGCAGGCCATCGGTTCGAATCCGATGGATGGCTCAAAATTAAGTGGTAAGTTGTAAATGTTAAATAAAAAGTTCTGGATTCCTGCCTCCGCGGGAATGACAGTGTTTTGGGATGGTGTCATCCCCGCGGAGGCGGGGATCCAGGGGGTACTGTATTGACAAAAAAGACAATTGTGAAAAATGATATTATAGTCTTATGAAAGAATTTATCGCTACATGTACGGCATTACATGATAAACTCCTGCAGTTGCAGGACTCTCTTTGACATTGCCCAGAAACGTGAAACGATTGTGGCGCTGGATGCGCAATCGGCAGAGACCGGTTTTTGGGATGATCAAGAAAAAGCACGATCAGTGATGCAGCAGCGTGATGCATGTCATCAGGACGTTGTGCAGTTTGATGCGTTGGATACGGAGCTGGCGGATTTGTGTGCGCTTGCGGAAATGGTGGGGAGTGACGCGGAGCGTGCGGAATTGGAAAAACAATTACACGCAGTAGAACAGTCTGTAGAAAAATTACACATGCAGACGCTTTTTGATGGTGAATACGATGAACACAGTGCGATTATTTCTTTGTTTGCCGGTGCCGGCGGAGTGGACGCGCAGGGCTGGACGGAGATGCTTCTAGCGATGTATCTTAAGTGGGCGGAGAAAAAAGGGTTTTCTGTGACGATTTTGGACAAAGTGTCTGGGGCGGAAGCAGGGATCAAAAGTGCGACGTGTGAAATCACGGGGCGATTGGCGTATGGACATTTGCGTGCCGAGGCGGGTGTACATCGGTTGGTGCGTTTGTCGCCGTTTAATGCGGATAATCTGCGACAGACGTCTTTTGCGCGTGTGGATGTGATGCCGGTGATTGATGAGATTGCAGAAGTTGCACTAGATATGAGTGATGTGCGTGTGGATACGTATCGTTCGTCGGGTGCTGGTGGACAAAGTGTTAATACGACGGATAGTGCGGTACGTGTGACGCATGTGCCGACAGGCATCCAAGCACAGTGTCAAAATGAACGCTCGCAAATGCAAAACAAAGAAAATGCGCTCAAACTGCTCAAAGCAAAATTGCACAAAAAGCATCTTGATGAGCAAGAGCAGAAAAAAAACGCATTGCGCGGTGATATCGCAGATGCCGGATGGGGCAATCAAATTCGTTCGTATGTCTTGCATCCATACAAAATGGTCAAAGATCATCGGACAAAACATGAGACATCACATGTGGAGGATGTTTTGGATGGGGATATTGATGCGTTTATCATGGCATTTCTACGACTATAGAAATATGGTATACTGATATAGTGAAATATATATCGTTATAAACAAAAATACAATGAACATGAAGCTGATCACATTGGAAAATGTGACAAAGGAATATCCGGACGGTTTTGTCGCGCTCGCAAATGTCAATTGTGAGATTGATCAAGGAGAGTTTGTATCGCTTGTAGGCGCATCTGGTGCAGGGAAGTCCACTTTGCTCAAAATGATTTATGCGGAAGAAATGCCGAGTGATGGAGCGGTGTTTTTTGGCGGACGTGATATTGCAGAGACAAAGCGGCGTTTGTTGCCGTATTTTCGGCGCAATTTTGGCACGGTTTTTCAAGATTTTAAACTGTTGCCGCAAAAAACGGTTTTTGAAAATGTCGCGTATACACTGGAAGTACATGGCAGTTCTGATGCGCAAATCAAAGAAGAAGTGCATAATATTTTGCATGTTGTCGGCATGGGAGAGAAAGGGCAAAAATATCCACATCAAATCAGTGGTGGTGAACAACAGCGCGTCTCTCTGGCACGAGCAGTTATCCATCGACCGCGTGTGCTCATTGCGGATGAGCCGACAGGAAATCTCGATCCGATTTCAACACTGGAAATTGTGAAGCTACTTCTCAAAATCAATTCTTTCGGTACGACGGTGATATTGGCGACGCATGATAAATCAATTGTTGATAAGCTCAATCGGCGTGTAATCTTGATGGATCGTGGACACATCGCACGCGATGATGAGAGAGGAAAATATGTTATAAGTGGAAAATAAATATGAAATCAATAAAACTTGCTCGTGCATTGCGCGAGGGTGTAAGAAATTTTTATCGAGATAAATGGTTGACATTGGCAACAGTAGTTATCATGTCTCTGTCATTGTATCTAGTCGGTGTGGCAGTTTTTCTCGGATTTGGTGTGTTACATGTGATTGATACGGTGCAAGATCGTGTAAATGTGAGCATGTATTTTGATTTTACTGTAAATGAAGAAAAAATCCTTGAGATTAAAAATGATTTGGAAAAAAGATCTATTGAACAAATTCAATCAGTAACATATATATCTAAAGATCAGGCATTAGAGGATTTTCTTGCACGTGAAGGTGAAAGTGAGGAAATTAAAGAGGCACTTGATATGATTGGAAATAATCCTTTGCCAGCATCGCTTGTGATTGTAGCACATGATATTTCTGATTATGAGAATATTAATACATTTCTCTATCAGGAGTATGAGGAATATATTATGAGCACAAATCTTGATCGCAATAAAGCTGTGATTGATGAGATTTATGATTCGATTACATTTGTATGCAATACTGGAGTAGTGCTTGGCGTGATGTTTGGAGTAATTGCTGTTTTGGTTACACTCAATACAATACGCATGAGCTTGTATGCACATCGCAAAGAATTTGAAATTATGCGACTTGTCGGAGCATCAAATCTTTATGTAAAGCTTCCGACGCTTGTCGAAGGCATCCTTTATGGATGTGCAAGCGGTGTGATTTCAGCGATTTTTCTCATTTTAACAATCTATATTTCTGACCCATTTGCAAAAAAGATTATTGAAAACATCGATATTTCTGCATTTTATGGACAAACGATGCTGGTCGTGGTGGGTGTTGTGATTGTTTTGGGCATGATACTCGGATTTGTGAGCAGTTACATCGGTGTGCGACGGTATTTGGAGAGATAGATTGTAGTAGATAGCAAGTAGCGAGTAGCATGTAGAGACGCGATTTATCGCGTCTTTTTTGTGAATGGAAAATGGAATGTAGAAAATAGAGAGTGGTGCGTAGTGCATAAAATAAAAAATATTAGATAGGGATTATGTAGATTTCTAGATGATTAGATTTTTAGATATCTAGATTATTTATGTCATATCCGCGAAAGCGGGGATCTAGAATTTTGTGCAATCTTAAAGTTTTAGCATTCGGATACTGAATACGAATCATAATAAAAAAGACGCGATAAATCGCGTCTCTACTGTGGTCTTTTTTCTGTTATAGTGGCAATGTGTAGTTGATAGCTTGTGATATTTTTTTATCCCAGTTGCTCGTGTCGATATCAAATTCTACAGTATCAAGAAGGTCTTTGTATTTAAGCGTGCCATTTTTCATGGCATATTCGTAGACATCTTTTGTGACTTTGACATCGTCACGACAGTATTTTTCGATTTTGTCAATTTCGCCGTTTTTCCACCATTCAATTGCTTGAAGCCCGTGTCCACTTTTGCCGACGCCGATAGTTGCTTCTGCGATGTTGTCGAGGCGGATGCTACGGCCGATGACGTTTTTGATTTCTGTGAGGAGGTCGAGGCTGCCGACGATTGTGAGGTCGCCAGGGTAATATTTATTGAGAAGTGGAATATCAAAGTGGTTGGAATTATAACCAATGATGAGGTCAGTTTCTTCGAGAATTTGCCAGAGATCATTGAAATTTTCTTCGGTAAATGTGAGGTATTCTTCTGTCTTATAGTCATAAATGACGAGAAGTGAAATGTCGAGTTTTGTCGGATCGTTGGAACCGACTTCTTGAAAGGTATTTTGTGTTTCGATATCAAGAACGATTTTTCGCATAATTTTTTTTAAAAGACAATGATGCTATTTTATCATATTTGAAAAGGTGGTACAATAGTATGCACAATCTGTTTTTGGGGAGGCAGACTGTATTTTAATTTTGTACATAAACACTATGTGGAGTTTTATTATACGAGCGATAATATCTTTGTCTTTTTGTGTAATTATTGTCTCGTGGTATCTTATTCCTGATAGTTTTTTTGTGGAATATTCTGAAGAAAGTTCTGAGGAAAACAAAAAAGATCTAGCACAAAAAGAACGGGTTGTGATAAAGGAGGAAAAAAGAAAGAAAGAAGAAAAAGAGAAAGAGGAGAAAAAAAGGTCTAATGAGATCAAGAAAACAGTAAAGTATTCTGTGCCATTTGTTGTGCAGGCTCCGCATGCACAATGGGATGAGATAGATTATCAGGATGCATGTGAAGAGGCATCGATGATTATGGCTGATGGATGGGTCAAGAATGATCGACATATCTCAAAAAATGACGCAGAGAAAGTGATGGAGGAAATGTTTGATCAGGAAGAAAAGATATTTAATGGCGCGATTGATACTTCGGTTACAGATACGGCTAAATTTTTTACAGAATATTATGGTCACAGTGCAGAAGTACGAAAAGATGTTACGATGGAAGATTTATATCGCATTTTGTCAGATGGATATATTATTATTGTGCCAACAAATGGGAAAATGCTTGGCAATCCGCACTTTACAAATGGTGGACCGGAACGGCATATGCTGGTGATTATTGGGTATAATAAAAATAATCGAGAATTTATTACAAATGATCCTGGCACACGTGTAGGACGAGGATATAAGTATAAGGACACGACGCTATATAATGCAATTCGTGATTATGAAACTGGAAAGAAAAAAGAAATTATAGGAACAAGTAAAAATATTATTATTGTAAAAAAATAAGTGAAGATAACGCAGAAAAAAAATTCAAAAAATATCATAGTAGCTGTAGTGTTTGCTGTGGCTACTTTTTTCTATGTTTTTACAGGTGAAGATTATTTTGAATTATTTGATAGGTCTCAGGAAGTGTTACAAGATACAGAGAATAAAAAAAATGAAGGGAGCCTTTCTGCAGAAGGAATATATTCTGTTATACATATTGTAGATGGAGATACATTTGATATTGAAAATGGTGAACGTGTACGTATGATTGGTATTGATACGCCAGAGAGAGGCGAGGTGTATTACAAAGAAGCAAAGGAATATTTGAAAATATTGATACATGGTAAAAAAGTGCGTTTGGTCAAGGATGTGTCAGAGCGAGATCGTTATGGGCGGCTGTTGCGTCATGTGTATGTCGATGATCAGTGGATTAATAAAAAGATGATTCGTGATGGATTTGCACGATTGGTGACATATGCGCCTGATGTTGCACATGTTGCGGATTTTACGAGTGCAGAACGTGCAGCACGAAAAGAGCATATTGGTTTGTGGCGTAATAAGTAGTGAGTGGGATTATGACAAAAAAACAGATTGTTGATATACAAAACGCAATTTTGTCGTGGTATGAAATGTATGGCAGGCATGAGTTGCCGTGGCGCAAAACAACAGATATATACAAAATTGCTATTTCTGAGATTATGCTGCAACAAACAAATGTGCCAAAGGTGATTGAAAAATTCAAAGCATTTATTGCGCGCTTTCCAACAGTGGAGATGTTAGCGGCTGCAGAGCAAAAAGATGTCATAATGATGTGGCAGGGTTTGGGTTATAATCGACGTGCAATGTATGTGCATAAAATGGCACAAAATATCGTTGATGATTATAAGGGTATTTTTCCGCGTGATTCCCGTGCATTAATGACTCTTTATGGTATCGGTCCGTATACATCACGATCAATCCTCATATTTGCATGCAATGCAGATAGTGCAACGTGGGATGTAAATATTGTGCGTATCATGCGACGTGTGTATGGAGATGCTAACATCAGCGATGCACGCGTGGAAGAGTTGTGTAGAACATTTTTGCCAAAGGGAAAATCTCGCGATTGGCACAATGCATTGATGGATTTTGCATCACTTATTTGCACAAAACGTGCACCACAATGTACAGCGTGTCCACTGAAAAAATGGTGTCTTTCATATCCGCAACCAAAAGATGTGGTCATGGTAAAGAAAAAAGAGGTTGGTCGTAGAGAAAATGGTAAGCATATCCCACGACGTATTTATCGTGGACGCATAGTGGAATTTTTGCGATACAATGCTGCGGGTACAGTTGATGAAATTGGACGTGCAATCAAAAAGGATTATTGCGCAAAAAATGATGGTGGATGGTGTCAGGATGTGTTGTTAAAATTGGAAAAAGAGGGTATACTGACGTGTAAACATGATAAATGGATGTTGTAATTACATGACATGAATCGCCATATTATTTTAGCTTCGCAATCATTTCATCGAAAAATGTTATTAAAGCAGATTGGTATTACAAATTTTGATGTTGTCGTGAGTGATTATGAAGAAGATATGAATGCATGTGCAGATCCTGTGGAACTTGTGCAATTCTTGGCATGTGAGAAAGCAAAAGTGGTCGCAAAACACTATCATGATGCAATTATTATTTCAGGTGATACGGTTTTGGTTTTTGATGGGAGGTGTATTGGTAAGCCACGTGATGCAAAAGAAGCGCGAGAAACACTGCGTGCATTTTCTGGCAAAGAAGTGAGAGCGGTATCTGGTTTTGCAATCATTGATACAAAAACAGGGAATGTGGTATGTGATTATGGTGCGGGTAGTGTATTTTTTCGTGATTTGACGGATGAGGAGATTGCACAATATGTCGCAACGGGAGAACCTCTGTCTCTTGCAGGGTCTTTTGGTGCGATGCGGCGAGGGGCTGTCTTGGTAAAATCATTTTCTGGTGATTTTTATTCTATCGTGGCATTTCCTGTGAATAAAATTTATTGTGTGCTGAGGGATATGGGTGTGAATGCATTGACGATGTAATTATGTAATTTTTTGGTATTTTTTATGGCAATAAAAGAAATTGTGACGGTTGCGCCACGCGGATTTTGTGCTGGCGTTGCGCGTTCGATTAAGGTTGTGGAGGACTGCTTAGAGATTTTTGGTGCGCCGGTGTATATTAAGCATGCTATTGTACACAATAAAACGGTTGTCGCTGATTTGGAAGCAAAAGGTGCAATTACAGTGGAATCTGTGTCAGATATTCCAGACGGCGCAGTAGCAGTGTTCAGTGCACATGGGTCGCCACCGGAACATTTTGCACAGGCACGAGCAAGAGGTATTCGTTTTATCGATGCGACATGCCCACTTGTAACAAAAGTGCACATGGAGATGATAAAGTTTCTCAAGGAAAAATATCATGTAATCTATGTGGGGCACAAAGGTCACGTGGAAGGACTTGGTGTAATCGGTGAAGCAGAAAAATTTGGAAAAAGTATTCCTGTTGTGGAGACGGTGGAAGATGTGCAAGCACTTGAATATGGAACAGAAGAAAAAATTGCGTTTCTTACGCAAACAACTTTGAGTATAGATGAGACAGAAGCGATTATTAATGCGCTTAAGAAAAAATTTCCACATATTGTTGGGCCACCAGCAAAAGATATTTGCTATGCAACAACAAATCGTCAAGAGGCAATTCGGGCATTAGCTAAAGAGGTTGATGTGATATTTGTTGTTGGGTCAAAGACATCATCAAATTCAAATCGACTTGTGGAGGTTGCGAAAACTTCTGGTTGTGATACATATCTTATTGACACGGTTGAAGAAATTCAGAGTGAGTGGATTAAAGATGCTGAGCGTGTAGGTATAAGCGCAGGTGCAAGTGCGCCAGAATACAAGGTTCAGGAGATTATTACAACTTTTACTAAAAAAGGTGTTGCACATCGATTACTCACTGTTACTGAGGAGAATATGCAATTTACAGAACCGATTGAATTGATGAGAGTACGCAAAGAACATACAGAATGATAAAAGCATTACTTATCAATGTTATCGAAGTGGTATATAATGGAGAAGTAGTATAATTCTAAAATTTTATTAATGGAACAGATATTTCTTATTGCTTTTTATTTAATCACACTTATTTATAGTATAATATTTCATGAGGTGTCTCATGGTATGGTGGCATTGTGGCTTGGAGATAAGACAGCAAAGTATGCAGGACGATTATCTCTTGAGCCAATTCGTCATATTGATCCACTGGGATCAGTAATTTTGCCGTTGGTTATGATTCTTACGACAGGATTTGCATTTGGGTGGGCAAAGCCGGTGCCGTACAATCCGTATAATTTACGTATTCAAAAATGGGGAGAAGTTCTCGTGGCATTTGCTGGACCGATTACAAATTATCTTTTAGCATTAATTGCAGCAATGTGTGCATCATTTATAAATGTGCCAGTAGCACAAAAGCATATTATTGTAGGGCATTTAATGAGTACTGAGTGGAGCGGTCTGGTGAACAATGTTGTGGGTTCGCCAATGGCTATTTTATATACGATTTGTGCTATGCTTATTTTTTGGAATATTTTGTTAGGTACTTTCAACCTTATTCCATTGCCACCTTTGGATGGATCAAAGCTTCTTTACATATTTTTTCGTGTAAAACCACAAACACAGCTCTTTTTGGAACAATGGGGATTTTTTATTATCCTTGTACTTCTTATGTTCCCACTTTTTTCTGTGCCGTTTCATACTGTTTTAACGATTTTATGGAACTTCTTTTTTATAGCATCTTTCTAAAAAAAATAAAATAAAAAATTATGCATGATATTTTGATTAAAAATGGTACGATATTTGATGGTACAGGTGACAAGCGATTTGACGCAGATATTGCTGTAAATGATGGACAGATTACTGAAATTGGAGATTTGTCAGGGGATAATGCACGTGAAACGATTGACGCTAAAGGATTGTATGTGTCACCAGGTTTTATTGATATTTCAAATCGTTCAGATACGCGGTGGCGCCTTTTTGATGATCCGCATCTAGAAAGCATGCTCTATCAAGGTGTAACTACGATTATTGGTGGAAATTCTGGATCATCGCTTGCACCAATTTATAGTGAAGATATGCTTAAATCTATGCGAAAGTGGTCTGATATTGCTAATGTGAATGTAGATTGGCAAACAATACGAGATTTACTTGATGTAATCGAGAAATATCGATTGTCTGTGAATTTTGGATCATTTGTAGGTTATGGTACATTGCGGCGCGGTCTTACAGGAGATCAATCACGAGATTTAACAAAAGAAGAGCAGTTGTCGATTCAAAAACATATGAAAGAAGCTTTGAAAAATGGTGCACTTGGTATATCAACTGGTATGGTATATTCACATGAAAAGAGTATTACAAAAGATGAACTTATTGCAATTGGAAAAATTACAGCAAAAGAAAATAGAGTATTTGTTTCTCACTTGCGTGATGAGGGGGAGAAAATGATAGAATCACTAAATGAAGTACTTGATATTCAAAAGGAAACGAAAACACGGATGCATATTTCGCATCTTAAGGCAATGATGAAGGACAATTGGACTCTTATGGAAAAAGCAATTGAAAAGATTGAACAGACAAATATCATATTTGATATTTATCCTTATACTTTTTCTGAAACAGTCCTTTATACTTTTTTACCAGATTGGGTGTCAGAAGGTGGAAGGAGAATGATGGCAGAACGGTTACGAAATAAAAAGTTGCGTAAACAGGTAATTGATGAAATGGAAAAAGGCCCAGATCTCTCTCGTGTAATTGTTGCAAGTACAACACGATCGCATTATTTTTGTGGAAAGACGTTTGAAGATATTGCACGAACACAGGATTCAACAGTTAATGATGCTGTAATTGATGTTCTTTTAGCATCAGAAGGACAAGTGATGGTATTTTTCGAAAGTGTAAGTGTTGAAAATATCATGCGTGGAATTAAAAGTAAAAATTCAGTAATTTCAACAAATGGTGTTGGATACACAATTCAAGCACGTAATGAGCAATTGATTCATCCACGATCTTTTGGTGCGTTTCCACATATATTTTCTCACCACGTTAAAGAGAGTAAAGAATTGAGCGTTGAACAAATGGTACATAAGTCTAGTGGAAAAGTTGCAGAAGAATTACGTATTGTTGATCGTGGTATTATTGAAGAAGGTCGTGCTGCAGATATTGTTATATTTGACCCAGAGATATTTTCTGATCTTGCAACACCAGATCGTCCATTTCAATATGCAACTGGTATAAAATGGTTGCTTGTAAATGGACAAGTTGCTATAAAGTATGGTAAATATACAGGTATACGAGCAGGTAATGTTATAAGAGGATAGGATTATGGATACAAATTGGTTTAAAGGAAAAAGAGTAACGGTTTTTGGGATTGGTTTACTTGGTGGCGGTGTAGGTACCATTCGTTTTTTGGTAGAACATGGTGCGCGAGTGATTGCAACGGATATTAAAAGTAGGGAAAAGCTCGCACTCTCACTTGAGCAGCTTAAAGATTTCAAAAATGTTGAGTATGTTCTTGGACAACATCGTCAGGAAGATTTTACAAAAGTGGATATGGTTATCAAGACGCCACAGGCACCATGGACTAATAAGCATATTAAACTTGCATTAAAAAATAATATTCCAGTTGAGGTTGATTCTAGTTTATTCTTTTTGCTTTGCAAAAATCCAATTATTGGAATTACAGGAACAAAAGGAAAGACGACAACATCACATTTGATTTATCATATTCTCAAAAAATCAGGAAAAAACCCAATAAAAATCGGTATTGGGCAAACACCAGTGTTGGATCGTCTTAAGCTTCTCAAGAAAAATTCTGTAGTTGTTTTTGAGTTATCGAGTTGGAGATTGTCTGCATTGGCACAGGAAAAAATGAGTCCACATATTGGTGTGTTTACAAATTTTTTTCCAGATCATATGAACTATTATCGATCAATGGATGCATATCTAAAAGATAAAAAGAATATTTTTATTCACCAGAAACCAAAAGATTGGTTTATTTGCAATAAAAACGACGAAACAGTTGCAAAGCTTTGTGATGAGGCAAAGGGTAATGTGCTGTGCGTTGCACGAGAGCATGTTTCTGATGGTCGCAGTGTTTTTATGGAAAATGGAGAGATTTTTATCAATGATGGTATTGATATTACTGCAGTCATGAAAGTCAATGAAAGTCCTTTGCGAGGTGCACATAATATCAATAACATTATGTGTGCTATTGGTGCAACATTTGCATATGGCGTACCAACAAAGTCAATTATATCTGCTGTGAAAAGTTTTAATGGGGTGGCACATCGATTGGAGTTTGTTACAGAAAAAAAAGGTGTGCGTTATTACAATGATACTGCTGCGACAAATCCAGATTCTGCATGTGTTGCTTTGGACTCTTTTGAAAGTCCAATTGTTCTTATTGCGGGGGGAGTAGATAAAAACCTTGCATATGAAGAATTTGCAAAAAAAATTATAAAAAAAGTCAAGGGTGTTGTTTTTCTAAAAGGAACTGCAACAGAAAAAATTGTCTCTCTTATAAGAAAGGAGCTTGGTGGAGATATGAAGAAAATTTCTTTTGAAGTTGTTGATGCAATGGATAAAGCAGTTGAAATTGCAACGCTTGGTGCTGAAGAGGGGGATGTTGTTTTGCTTTCTCCAGGAGCAGCGAGTTTTGGTATATTTTCAAATGAATTTGATCGTGGAAATCAGTTTAAAAAAGAAGTCTTATCTTTGTAGTTTTTATTTGGAAGATAACTCTTGCATTATTTTTTAAGTTTTGTTACAATAGATCCTGTTATGCTATTTTTAGTAAACATTTTATGGGCCGGTAGCTCATCTGGTAGAGCGCCTCACTTGCACTGAGGAGGTGGCGGGTTCAAGTCCTGTCCGGTCCACATATAAGTTTAAAGTAAAAAATGTTACGTCAAAAGTTTTTGATTTTTTATTTTTGATATAAAATTGGGCGATTAGCTCAGCTGGTTAGAGCGCGTCACTGATAATGACGAGGTCCGAGGTTCAAGTCCCCGATCGCCCACAGAAAAAAATACCCTTACATTCTAAAATGTGAGGGTATTTTTTCACGAATTTTATTGATTAGAAGAATGTTTCTTTTTCTGGAAATTTGATTGAGCGTAATTGTCGTGTATGTCCTTTCTCTGATTCAATGAAATAAAGAAAGTTTTTTTTATGTTTATTGATAAGAGTATTGTTCTTTTCGGATGTTTGCATAATTGTTTCTGTAACTCTATTTCCTCGATAATCTAATTCGGTCATCTTGATCTCATTACCAACAGTGTACATGACATGTTCGTAGTCTTTTGCGAAGTGCACGTTGTCGAGTGGTTGTGAAAATCGAATAATTGAGTGCATTTCATTTTCTTTGCGAATTGGTTGTGCATCCCAATTTCTTGCAAAATAGACAAATATTTCGAAAGGAGAGTAAAAGAGAAGTTTTTTTCCATCATCAGAGAAATGTGCTCCAATGATATTTGTATCAAATTTTTTTATATAGATTGATTTATCACCTTTATTATAGAGGTAGAGAGTTCTTTCTTCATCATTTATGATAGAGAAACGATGATTGTCATATGCAATCAGTCGTACATCACGTGTATTTTTTGGAAGTTCAAATGAAGTGATTTCTTTAAAATTTGTGCCATGTACATTATGATCGTACAATATGCGGTAGTCAGTTGTGAAAAGATAAATACCGTCATCAGTAAAATCATATGCAATCACATCATTTGCCACAGAATCAAGAATTATTGTTTTTTCTTCAGGATTGATTTCTGTGCGAAATAAACTGGTATTTGAAATGAGATAAATAGTATTTTCATCTTTTGGATCCCATCGTACGTTGTGTATCATTGGCAATGAAATATGATCAGAGAGTAGTATGTGAAGATCATTTTTTGTGTAAGCAATTGCGTAATCTTTTTTTGTTGTTTCAGTAGTGTTTAAAGGAATGATGAGATCTTTGCTATTTGGTGCCCATTCAATATTTTCACGTACGTCTTTTGTAAATTCTTTTTTAGGAAAGAGAAAGGTGTTTGTTGATGTATTATTTTCTGTATCAAAGACATGTATGGAGAGTGTTTTGCCGAGTTGACGTGTCGCAGCAAAAATATTTTCTTTTGGTGCGGGAAAGAATTGATCGATATTTTCGAGATTATATAGCATGTGCTCATATTTATTGCGCACAAGTGTAATGTTCCAGAATTCTGTTGAGACACCGCTGTGTACAGAGATTTCTTTTTTCCATGGTTTAAAACCATTTTTTTGTACGGTTATTTCATAGTTTCGTGGATGTAAGCCACTTATATAATAAGAATTATTGATAAAATTTACTAGTCGTGATTGTGGTTTTTTATCATTGATTAGGATATTAATATTTTTTTGTGGGTTTGGTGCTATAGAAATTGATCCTGTATGAATAAAGATTTTTGATGAAAAATCATGTTTGTAGCCAAATACAAAAAAGAGAACTGCTGCTGTTGTAATAAAATATGATATGGTCAATGTCCAAAAAAATATTCGTCGTGTGATTGGTGTTTTCATACTAAAATGTTTATTTTCCTAGAAAATGAAGTATAATCTATATTATACTACAAATCAAGTCTATTGTATTGTATAATATATAATATCTTAGAAATAAAAAATAAAAAATGGAAACACTTGAGATAAATACTTTTATTGTAATTGCGGGAATTATAGCGATTGGGCTTTTTTTAGCGCCGTTTTTGCAAATTGCTTGGGGAATGCGCGTCCTTATAGCGAGTTATATTTCTACATGTTTAGTTTTGCTTATGCCTAATGCATTTGCATTTAATTCTTATGTAAATGCAGTATATTTTTGTTGTATCACGATTATTTTTGCAATTGTGGCAAAGAAGCAATTTTTTGATGTGTCTGAATGGAGTGTGGGTAGATTTAGCTTACAATCATTTGGGTTTTCTGTATTAGTGTGGATTTTTATTGTAGCAGCATTGTGCATGTTTTTGCCGTTTTCACTTATTAATCTCTTTTTTACAAAAGAAGTTTACGATATTTTGGTAGAATATATCTTTTATTTTGCTGTTGCGCCAATTATGTTTACAGTTCTTTTTTCAAAATATGCACAATAAAAATGTAGTATAATAATAAAATTATATAATAATATATGGGAGGAGCAGAAGGTATAAATTCAAAAAAAGTTCGAACACTTGATCTTATCTTGGCACTACTTGTCACTGGGAGTGGTGCATTATTTTTTCTTTTTGTTTCACGATCGATTAGTGGTGTGGCGTATAGCACGTGGATTGTTCCGATTATCGCAGTAACGATATTCACAGCACTTTTGTCTGTTTTTGCATTTACGTCTAGTGTAAAAAAGATAGCTATGCCAATTGCAATTATTGCATTTTTGCCAAGTATCATCTTTATGCCAGTTCTTACACATATGTCAGTTACTATTGTAATGATGATTATTGCTATCCATGGATTGTATGTGATGCGCAGAACGCTTTTTAATACATTGCGTATTGATGTAGGAACGATTGTGCGTTCAGGTTCAGCATATGTGAGTATTGCACTTGTAGTTATTGTAAGTAGTCAATATTATTTTTCTCTTAAAGAGGGTGAGGTGGATATTATATTTGATGCAACAGAGCATGTGGAAATGTCAAATATGTTTGCAAATCTCATATTGACACAAAGTAATATCAATAATGTGTCGATGGATACGATGACTGTGGATGATTTTCTCATGTTTTTGGCAAAAAATGCATATACAGAAGAACAAAAGGGCAATGTGATTCCAGTGGAGAGTGAAGGTATGATAGTGAGATGGGCAAATAATGCAGGTATGGATTTAGAAAAAATTGAAGATAACGCACAAGAAATGGTTGTAGAACAAATGCGTACAAATCTCTCTGAAGTACTTGGTTATGAACTTACTGGAAAAGAAGAAATGATAGAAGTGTTTTCTGAAATTATCGAAAATCAAGTTAATACAATAATGACACAAAATGAGATTCTTAGGACATATAAGGCAGAGATATTTAGCGCATTATTTTTCCTTATATTATTCTCTTTTGCGTCAGTTATTCGTGTGTTATCAAACTTTTTAGCACGTTTTATTTTTATGATTCTTCGTGAAACGAAGATTATAAAGATTGCAAATGTGCAACGTGATGTGGAAGTTATCAAAATGTGAAAAAATGATGAGCTACGAACTAAAAATATGATTAGAAGTGCTTTGAATTACAAAAAACTTCATTGAGATTTTTCATAATGAAAAATCTCTAAGATGTAGTCCGACGGGGAATCGAACCCCGGTTACCAGGATGAAAACCTGGCGTCCTAACCACTAGACGACCGGACCTTTTAGACAGTATTATTTATTATACATATTTTTTTTGAATTTGCAACCTTTGTATATTATAAAAAATATTTATGAAATTTGTGCTTTCTTTATAAAAAATGGTATTATGAAAAATGTATAGTTAAATAAAAAATATGGTGAATTTTTTCAAAGGAATAATCGTCGTTTTTTGTGGTTTTTTTCTTTTAAGTTTTTTAGGAATCTTGCATGCACAAGCTGCGTCAAACAGTGATAGTATTGATATTGGCGTGACAGTGGATAATTCCATGCATAATATTCCAGGAACACCTGCGATCATTGATGTGTACAACATAACAACAGATTATATGGATGTTCTTATAGAAGTAGAAGATCTTTATGCTGGTGTGGATATCGATGTAGTTTTAATTGCGACACGTGTAGATAATGGGGATTCTACGATTTTGACGTATGATAGAGTTCCAAATGGAAATGCGCAGACTGAATTGGACGTGTCAGGTCTTTTACCAGGAACATATTATGATTTTGTTGTGCGATATTCACTTGATGGAATGAATGTTTTTAGTGAAAATTCAAACGCATATCGAGAGAAAACCGCAATTGAGCCACCTGTGATTGATGATATTAGTAGTGTTGATGCAGATTCTTTGACCTTGGATGTAGTGATTGATCCGCGGTTTACTGGTGATTCGATGGATTATATTGTTGAAGTGACAAATGAAGATAATGGAGATGATTATACAGTGCAACTAACAAAAACAACATCGAGTAACAGTGTAAGTATTGATATTGACAATTTAGATCCTGGTACACAATATTCATTTAGAGTGCGATATGGACGAGCTAATACAAATTATTATAGTGATTGGTCAAATTCTAGGAATACAGAGACACATATAAAAACACCTGTAATTGATGAGACAAACAATGTGACAACGAATTCTATGGATTTGCTTGTGGAAATTGATGAAGATCTATCCGGTGAAGATGTGGATATTATAGTACGTGTTACAAATCAATCTACCGGAGAAACATTTGATGTGGATTTTTCAGAAAATGTTGACAGTGATGGAACTGTTACTTTCACTGTAGATGGATTAAGTGCAGGTACAGAGTATGAATTTAAGGTGAAATATATGCGTGATGGTGGAAGTGTATGGAGTGATTGGTCACAGCCAAAGAGTGAACGAACAGATTATATTGACAATAATGAAACACAGGTAGTCATTTGTCACAATGACAGAACGATTACAATTAGTTCAACAGAGCTCCAGGACTATCTTGATGAAGGAGCTTATGAAGGTGAATGTCAACAAGGTGGAGGCACTACGCCACCTGAGACGCCAACAGATCCAGTTGATACGGTGTCAGGCGACACAATTGATGTGGTAAAAGAAGATGAAGAGGAAGATTTCAAAGAGGAAATACGAGAGGTTATTGCGCCAGAGGAGACAAAAAATATATATCAAACAGCAGGAGTAATTGGTGCAACAGCTGGATCAATTGCTGCACTTGCTGGATCTGCGGTGCCACTTTTTACAGCGATGCCAGGAGCATTTAGTAGTTCAATTTTTCTTAAGTTTATCGAATTGTTTGGCATCATTGGTCGTCGCAAAGAGGAGCGAAACTGGGGCGTGGTATTTGATAGTGTGACACGTATGCCAATTCCAGCGGCAAAAATTGTGCTTTCTGATGTGTTTGGAAAAGAAATGGCAACAACATATTCTGATAAAGACGGACGATTTGGATTTTTGGCAAGTCCAGGAAAATATAAGTTGAGTATCTTTAAAAAAGATTATGAGATGGTTACAGATATTGATGCCGACGATCTCTATGGAAATGTATACAATGGAGGCGTTGTAGAAATGAGTGAAGAACATATCATCCTTGTGAATATTGCGATGAAATCGTTGGCGATTAACTGGGAAGAATATGCACAAAAAAAGGTGAAACAATATCGATCTAGTTTTTCAATGTTTAAGAAATATTTTTTTCTTACATTGTATATTCTTGGATTTGTTTCGACATGTATTATTACATGGTTCTATCCAAATACATTCAATTTTGTTGTTTTAGGTATTTACATTATTTTATTTATTTATCAGGTATTTTTCAAGAAGAAAAAATATGGTTCTATTGAAACGGATGAAGGAAAACCAATTCCATTTGCAGTTGTGAGTTTGCATGATGAGAATTCTAATGAAAAAAAACGATTTGCCGTGACAGATGCAATTGGACGATATTATTTATTAGCGGATAATGGTAAGTATAAGATGAAAGCAAAAGGACAACCTGTGAGTGGTGAAGCATTTGAAAAACAAGGTGATGTGAAAGTACATGATGGAATTGTGCGTAAAGATATTATTGTATAATTTACATCAAAGTAAAAACGCATCATGTAACATGATGCGTTTTTATTATTTTGGTATACGAATTTTTGTATTATGTGAGATAGGTGCATTGAGTGAGCGTATAGCAGGATTGAGTTTGTGTAGGCGGGTAATGTTAATGTTATATTTTTTGGCAATGTGAAGGAGTGTTGTGGGTTGTTGTATTGGAATATCAATTGTAATTTTTTTACCAGATATGATTTTGTTTGGATTTGTAATGTTATTTTGTTGTATGATTTCTTTTTTTATGTATGTAACACTTTGTTTAAATGATTTATAAGATCGTGTGAGTTGTTTGTGTAGTGTTTGAGCAATTTTATCTATTCCATCATTTTTTTGAATAGTATATTCTAAGTGTGTTGAATTAATTTTTGGTATATCAATGTATTTATATGTTTTTTCTTGCATGCGCATTGTATTGTCAAGTTTTTTTTCAAAAATAACATCTCGTATTGCATAAAATTTTCCAGGATAATTAATGTTTTCTTTGAAGTTAGTGAGAGTTTTTAATATAGCATCTCTCTTTTTTTCAACTTGTTTTGGAATGATTAAGTTCATACCAGGGTGAATAACATCACTTGTGAGATGATTGATTTCTTTAAGTTTTTTTATAGTGGTATTGGTTTGCGATGCAATTTTGCTGAGAGTATCTTTTTCCTTGACGGTGTAATCAGGTTGCTTTTCTTCTTCCGCAATCGCTTTATTAATTTGTTCTTCAAGCCATGTATTGAATTTTTCAAAGGTGATTTCTTCTCGTTCTTGCGGAATATATAATTTTTGACCAATCTGTAGTGTGCGTACCATATTATCTGATAATTTATTTGCACGCTTGAGGAGTTTGACTGATGTATTATACTGTTTTGCAATTGAAGATAATGTTTCACCTTTTTGCATAGAATGTTTTGTAGGACGAACACGAATTTGTACAGTTTCCTCTTTTTTGAGAAGGTGTTTTCGATATATGTTTGTAAGTTTGCCATTATAATCCATAAGTGCCATATTCCAATCATTACCAAATTGCACATAGCTATCTCGAAGATGCTTTGCACATAATTCTGCACTTTTAATTGGGTCAAGGCGTTCATCGCACCAACTGTTTACTGTAAGATTGTATTGTGGTAATCGTGCCGTTTTTTCTGTAATTTGATAGGGTCCAATGGCTCCTTTTGATGAAACTGCCTTAATATCAAAGTGAGACTCTGCAATTGCAAGATAGATAAATTCTTCTGGGATATCGTATGTGCGAAATACTTCTTTTATTTCAGCAATCCATGGTTGCATACGATTAAGACCATCTCGTAATTTTTTGTCATGATTTGTATATTCTTCATGCCAATGTGTGTAAATTGCTTTGCGTGTAGCATTATCTAATATTACTGTATCTGATGTACGAATTTGTTCGATAAATGTTTTACCAATAATTTCTTTTTCTTTGTATGTAATTTGTGACTGTTCATGTGTTGTTTTTGATAAATCACGTTCTGCAATGTGTTTTTCAATTTCTTGTAGTTTTTTATCTAAAAGAGCATCATTGTGCATATCCTCTGCGATATTTATGATTTTTTTTCCAACAGCGAGCGTTGCTAATGATGCGCCTGCACCAATTAAAAGGTCACGACGTGTCATGCCTTTTTGAGAGGATTGTTTTTTTGCAGGAATTTGCTCATTTTTTGGTGAAATATTTTCGAATATGTTTTTTTCCATATATTTTTTATTTAGTATTGTATAGTATAATAAAAAAATAAGAATATGACGAATGCATTATGCAAAAATATATAAAAATAATTATAGGGAGTAGTGTTTTAGTAGGCATTGTTTTTAGTGGATTATATTTTTTGAGCCAGCAAAAAGAAGAAAATCAATCAATTATGGGGGATGAAAAGAAAAAGGCAGAGCAGCAGAAGAAAAATGTGCAAGGGATTACACAGCATGTGCTTTCTGAAGAGAATATTGATCATACAACGATGATAGAAACACGAGACTATCAGGAAGAAGAAAAACAATGGATGATTATATATATTGAAAATGTTGATAAGTGGAATGAAATCGAAGAAGAGAAACAAAAATATATTATGCAAGGCTTAATTAATACAGCACGATTACAAATTGATCGTGATTTTGGTGGTGTACAAATTGTTGATCTGCAGAATGCACCTTTACTAAAAGGTTGGTGGAGTGATGCACAAAAATATGTTATCATGTAAGTACTTATATAAAAGTAATATGTAACAAATACACAACATGTCTTCTGCATTCCTTCGAAAAAAAATTTCTTTTCTTTTTTTTAGTATTTTTTTCTTTTTATGTGCACAACATGTGTGGGCACAACCTATTTTGGATGTCAGTGTGTCGCCACAAATGGTTTTACTCGGCGGGCAAGCACAATATACAGTGACTGTGCGTAATACCGATGCGACTGACAAAGGATATAATCTGAGTTTTCACGCGGTTTTTGATAGTGATCGTACAGATCCAGAAGGAATTGTTTCTTTTTCTAGTGCAGAGGATGAAAATACTGGCATTATTCCATCAAGTATTGTGACAGATGAAAGTACTGGTGAAACAACAATTGAGTTTGTAAATGTGCGAGATCTAGCACAAAATGAAGAATATACATTTACACTTACTGTTGATTTGTCTGGGGATGCGACATGGGAAGCGATGGATGATATTACGTTTGACCTTACTGCAGAATTAAATGAATTTCCTGATGGAACTGGGACAAGTGTGACAGATAGTGCATCGGATACTTCTGATGTCTTGCCGATTGCACTGATGCGCAAAAGTACGTTGCAAAGTACTCACGTGGAACAGGCAACGGGTACGGTTGATCGTGTGTATCAATATGCAATTGAAGTGCAAAACAATTATGTCAATGATACGGATAGTGTGATTGTGACAGACACGTTGCCCGATGGTATTGAATTTTTGGGAGTAAAGTCAGGGCATAGTTGCACAGAAACACGGGATCCTGATACAGGTATTACGACAATCGTGTGTGATTTATCAACGATGACACCGGGTGTCAACGAAACAATCGTGTTTGATGCCGGTATTCGCTATGATTATTATGGGACAGATAACGGGGGAACAAATCGTGTGCATAATGACTTCACTGATCCGACGACTCTTGGGACACCTATTCCCGATAAAACTGGTTTTGTGAATCATGTGGAGTTGGACGCAGAATATCAGGGTGATGCGATTGATATGCAGAGTAGAGATACACCGGTTGTTGCGGCGTATGCCACAGTGGAAAAGAGTCAAAGTATCACACATGGTGGTAATGGAGATACGATTAATTATACGATTACATATGCAGCATCTGAGTACTACGATATTTTGGATGATGATGTGGATGATAATACGGCATCAATTACAATTCATGATCTGTTGCCGGATGGACAAACATTTAATAATGATGCAAGTCCGGCAGAAAGTTCGTACATAAGCAATGCAAATGGTACAGCAGATATTTATTGGAATTCTAGTGTGCTCAATGGTATGAACCATAGTGCTGATATGACAATTACTTTTTCTGCAGATGTGAACAATCAATGGAATGGTGGTGATACGATTGTTGCGGCAGACAATATGACAAACAATGTGTATTCACACGGGGAATGGGATGATATTGTTGATACAAGTCGTCCAAATGATGTCACAAATTCTGAATCGACAGCAGAGTTTGGCATGACGACTCCATTGATTACAAAAGAAGTGGAGGATCCAGCAAATCCCGGTACATGGGAGAAAGAGGTAGATGCTGTGGTCGGAGACACATTAAAATTTCGTGTGCGATTTAACACAACTGATGGTGCAACACCAACGCTGGGTAATGTAAATCTCGGTGATATTGTTGTCACGGACTGGTTACCAAAAGGCACGGCATACAACAATGATGCGACTATGACTTACTCAAATGCTTCAGATTTTTTGGATCCGAGCTCTGCATATAATGATTCGCCAGTAACACAAACAATCGGTAGTTTGAATGGTGTAGAGTGGAATCTTGGTGATATTAGTAGTGGTGGATGGTGGCAGGCGGAGTTTACGGTGGATATTGTTGATAATGCGGAGTTTTTTGATGGGCGCGAAGTCAATAATGTGTGGAAAATGACCGGAATTAATACAAATGGAGATGCCTATTCTGATCGTGACAGTGTAAAGATTCACTATACTGATCCAAAGCTTGTGTTGGAGAAAAATGTGACGGGAAATACGTTGCTTACGCCGGGGGATACGGTGGCATATACTGTGACAATTGAAAATACCGGTACGGGTATGGCACGAGATGTGTTGTTTCATGATACTGTTGCGGAATACATGGATGACACTGCGCCAACGGTTACATCTGTTTCGCTTGAAGGAAATGTACTTACACAAGGCACGGATTATACGGTTTTATGGGATACGGCAACACGGGCATTTGATATTGATTTTCATGATGGTGTTGTGAATACAAATCTTAATGCCGGAGAAATAATCACTATTGCATACAGTACAATAGTGGATAATGATGCCGGTGCGGGACGGCAGTTTGCCAATATTGCAACAGTGTCATATAACACGCGGGCCGATGGAACTGGTCGCACCACCACCGGTACGGCAGATGTTGCCGATGATAATACGGATGATGCAACAATCGGTTTACCAGTTCCTACGATGAGTAAGTTCGGTCCGGCAACACCGATTACTGTTGGTGAAACCACATCATATAGTATTGAAGTAACTGTGCCACAAGGGCAAATTATATATTGGCCGACAATCAGGGATGTTTTTGCACAAGATGGTGTGGTGTCAACCGGCAATGCCACTTTAACCGATGTGTCAGGCGCACCGGTAACGGGCGCGTCTTTCGCCACGTCTGCTGTGCCGACAACTGATACGACCGGATCCAATAACACCGTTTTCCGTTGGGACTTGGCGCAACCAATTGATAACCGCGGACAAGCCACTGATTATGTTTTTCGGCTGGATTTTGATGTGACGTATACTGGTCTGGAGGATGATGGCACGAGCTGGGAGTTTTTTGTGCCAACAACTACCGATCAATTATCAGATACAGGACATCTTGATTTTGCTAATTATCCGGCAGCGGCGCGCACTACCAATGCACATGCGGAAAGTAGTGCAGTAGCTACTGACGTGGATCAACCGCTACTTAACACGCAAAAGACGATTACATCCACTGGCCCATACACTACCGGTTCTACTGTTGCGTACCAAATAGAAATCACCAACGATGGGCAGTCTACAGCGTATGATGTGTCATTTGCCGATGTTTTTCCAACGGAGTTGTCTAATCCGACATTAGTTTCAGTGGAGCATTCTGTGCTGGGTGCATTGGCTTCCGGAACCGGTTTTGTGGAAAACTTTGCAACCAATCCATTGACAATTGATTTTGCGGCGGGGACTAGCCCGACGGTTTTAGCGCCGGGAGAATCGCTTACTATCCAATATACAGCAGTAACAAATACAGATATCGGATCGGGTGCAGCGGTGTCCAACACGGCTGATGCAGACTGGACATCTTCAAGTAACACCACCATTCCACGACGTGTTTATGATGATTCACCGGCAGAAAGTGGTTACACTGATGATACGGCAACGGCAACTGTAAATATCTCAAAAGCAATTTTTGAAAAAACGATTATTTCGCCCACAACAGGTTCTGTGCAGATTGGGGATACTGTGCAATATCAATTAGAAGTGTCAGTGCCGGCAGAGACGGTGTTATATACACCAACCATGCAAGATGTGATTGCTACTGATGGCGTGCAATGTGATATGAGCTCAGTTGTACTGACAGATGTTTCTGGCAATCCGGAAACAACTGCACAACTTTCAGCAACACCGACGATAAACAACAGCCAACCAAATCCGGGTACAACGATCGATTTTGCTTTTAATGGCAACATTGATAATGCAGACAGTGCGTCACCAACTGGAGATACGGATTACGTATTTCATGTGAGATATGATTGTGTGGTGACTGGATTGGATGATGCGAATAATTGGATATGGGATCCAACAGTGACTAATCACACGATCAATAACACAGCAACTTTGAATTGGAACGATGGTAATGAGTCGCAGTCAGCAAATGATAGTGCAAATATTAATGTGGCACAGCCACACATTACAACAACAAAGAATTTTGATGTTGCAAATGTCGCTGGAGGCGATCAAATTACTGCGACAGTTGAGATAACCAATGACGGTAATGGAACTGCGTATGAATATGACGGAGGTATTGATTTTACAGATGTGATGGAAGCAGGGTTAATTAATCCGCAAATTACATCGTTTACACATTACACCGCTTCCAATACGGCAACCACACTAAATGATGCAAGTGATTATACTTTTACTCAAACAGCCAATGGCTTTACTCTAGAATATAACAGTAACGCGACTGATCTTGCGCCGGGGGAGCGATTGGTGTTGGTGTACACAGTGGATGTTGATCCGCTCATCGGTGCGGGTGCAACGATGCAAAACAGTGTTGATGCTGATTATTCCAGTATGGATGGTAGCAATGCGGACGAGCGTCAGTATGATGATACGGAAATACTAGAAGATGATGCGGACAGTGCAACCGACAGTGTCACAACGGCATCGCCAACAATTACAAAAGATACATCAATCGGTAGTAACACGGCCACAATCGGAGATGAATTCGACTATACGATTACGGTAAATATTCCGCAAAACACCACGCTTTATGATGCTGATATTAATGATACTATTCCTGATGGTTTAACGGTTCTTGGTGTGACTACGACACCAAATAACATCGGCACAGTGACAACAACAGCAAATCCAAATGGTACAACGACAGTTGTGTGGGATGTCGGAGATGTGTCGTATAATCCGATACCACAAGTTATTCTCACAATACAAGTGCGTGTAGACGATGCGTTTTTTGACGCAACACTACTGGATGGGTTGCCGATCAGTGTAGATGGTGATGCACAAGATGTATTGACAAATAATGCGCAAAATCAATGGAGTTCTTCGGATGGTGGTCCACTTAATACGGTTACCACTGACTTTGTGGATGTGACCGTTACAGAGCCATTTTCGCGCATTACCAAAACTGTTGATGAAACTATTGCCGGTATTGGTGATACGTTGGAATATACTGTGACAATTGATAATGATGGAACAGCGCCTTTACAAAATGTGCAATGGACGGATACATTGCCAGATGAACTGTTTGATGCACCAACGAGTCCAACGCTACTTTCAGTTATGCATTCGTCGCAAGGCGCACTAACAGAAGGAACAGATTTTGTATCAAACTTTGGAGCAAATCCGATGACGATTGATTTTCATTCAGGTTTATCTTCAACTATTTTGGAAGGTGGAGAGTCAATGACAATTACTTATCGTGCTATTGTGGAAAATACTGTAGTAATGGGTTCTAATCTGACAAATGCTACTACATTTAGTGGCTCATCTCAAACAGCAGGAAATCCACATGGACGTATATACACAGACAATGATAGTGTAAATGTCCTTGTTGCCTCAACAGGTATTGGTGATTTTGTGTGGCATGATCGTGATCAAGATGGTGTGCAAGATGTTGATGAAGAAGGGATTGCCGGCATCACAGTGTCTTTGCGTGACAGCGCTGGTAATCCGGTGGATGATCCGCTCAACCCTGGTACGCCATACACCGTGACAACTGATGTGCACGGAAATTATGCATTTATAAATTTGTCTGCAGGAGACTATCGCGTCCATTTTGATACGGGTGGCGCATATGCTGTGACAACACAAGATGCCGGCGGTGATGATACGATTGATTCAGATGTTGATGCAACAAATTTCATGACAGATATCATTACTTTGGGACATGATACAACAGATAATAGTATAGATGCCGGTTTTATAACGGCACAATTGTCCGGTCGCATGTGGGACGATACTGATGGAGACGGTGTACAAGACGTCGGTGAAACCGGTATTGCTAATGCGGTTGTACATCTTTTGGATGGTAGTGGGAATCCTGTTGATAATCCGGATAACTCTGGCACGTCATATGTTGTAGTGACTGACGCAAACGGAGACTATACATTCGATGGTTTATTGGCAGGCGATTATCAGGTGGAATTTGATGCACCAACTGACCGCAATTTTTCACCAAAAGATATTGGTGGTGATGATACAACTGATTCTGATGTAAATATCACAACGGGGCGCACTGACACTATTTCACTTGTGGCAGGGGAGCATAAAACATTTATAGATGCCGGTATGTATATTACTACGGTATTGGGAGGTCGCATATGGGATGACACTGATGGTGACGGTGTGCAAGATTCTGATGAAAACGGTATTGCCAATGTCACACTGAATTTGCTTGATGATGCCGGTAATCCTGTTGATGATCCGCTCAATCCCGGTACGCCATATGTCGTGACAACCGATAGTGATGGAAATTATCTTTTCAAAGATCTTTTGCCCGGGTCGTATCGCGTCGCGACTGTGTTGCCACATGATCATGCATTTTCACCACAAGATGTCGGTGGAGATGATACACAAGATTCTGATATGGATGTATCGACCGGTATAACAGATGTGATAACGTTGTCTTCCGGTGATACTATTACGGATTGTGACGGTGGTTTGTATCAGAAAGTGCGTCTCGGTGGTACTGTGTGGCGCGATGATGAACGCAACGGCATACGTGCGCCGTGGGAACCACGTTTGTCGGGTGCGACAGTGGAATTGCTTGACGGCACCGGTACACCGGTGGATGATCCACTTAATCTCGGTACACCATATACAATAACAACAGATGCAAATGGCAATTATCTTTTTGAAAATCTCGCACCCGGTGCATATCAGATAAGGATGACGGCACCATCCGGTGGCACATATGAAGCAACAGATAAAGACGCCGGTAGCGATGATGCACTGGACAGTGATGTTGATCCGGTAACATATACGACGGATACGATTATTGCTGTTTCTGGGACAGACAATCGCACAAATGATGCAGGATTCTATGCATTGTATGCAAACATCTTTGATCCGCCACATGCAGATAAAATTGTCAGTGAAACGGGAGAAAATGAAATCGCATGGGCGATGGTATGGATTAATGATGGAAATATGGCGGCAACGAGCATGCAAGTGCTCGATGATGTGCCGGCTGGCACAACGTATGTTGCCGGGTCATTTACGTGTGAGGCGCGTGGCGCATCTGTGACGACAGTATGTACATATGATGTTGCAGAAAATCGTGTACGATGGGAAGGAATTATCGCGCCAGACATGGGAGCGACTACTGAAGAAAATGCACTCAATGAAGTCGTACTCACATATCGCACAACAGTGTTAGAAGGTTTTGATGAAGTACAAAATCAAGCACAAGCATATTGGGACGCAGATGGCAACGGGGAGTTTGGCGATGACATCTTACGTGATCAGACACCTGTTTTGTCTAATGATCCTGGCACGGCAGCGGAAAACGATCCGACACGATGGGAAAAGCGTGCGGAAGCGGAAGGCAATTCCTCCATCGGTAACTACATTTGGCACGACAAAAACAGCGACGGTAAACAAGACAAAGATGAACCGGGACTAAAAGACATCCGTGTCAAGCTCACATGGGCAGGACCAGACAAAAAATTCGGCACCAGTGATGATTATGTCTGGCGTACAGAAACAAACAAAAAAGGCAAATACCTTTTCGACAATCTCCCTAAAGGCAAATATAAAGTAAAAGTCAAAGAAGAAGACATCAGAAAGTATGTCCAAACATACGACCCACAAGGCAAAATGAACAACAAAGCGACTGTAAAACTCGGTACCAACGATCATCATACTAAAGCAGACTTTGGGTACAATACACAAGAAATGCATTTGGCGAAGACGGGGGAAAGTGTGATGAGCCTTGTATGGCATTTTATCTCTGGAAGTACGGAGTGATTGTGATGAAAAATTTTTGTGATTTTTGTGATGAGGAAAAATGTGATAACATATTAAGTGTTATTGGTTTTCTCGTATTTTGTGGGCTGATCGTGTAATGTGCTAGTGATTTTAATGTACAGTCAAAGTTTTTATGCAAAAAGAAAAAAAGAAAAAAATATATCGTAGATATCAAAAACTATCATTGATATTTAATGTTTTTCTTATTATTGTATTTGGTTTGAGCTTTTGTGTCCTAGCCGCCCCTAATGATTATGATGATGATACTGTTGCAAATTATCTTGACTTTGATGATGACAATGATGGTATTCTTGATGCGGATGAAAAATATTGTAATGAAAGTACGCAAAGTATTTCTGGTTCAGGTGCTTATAAAAGAAGTCTACATTTTTTTGATTGGTCAGGCTTGAATATCAATGCTAATGACATGTCTGGTAATACTGTTCATACAGCTCAATTTACTCACAAAGGTATTACTTACAAAGCTGAGATGAAAAATGTTAGTCGATCATGGAATTTTCCTATTACCGCTATGGGCATGTCTGGATATGGTTCAAGTAGGTATAACCCTGCCGGTAGTACAGAAGCCATAAGGATGCGTTTTGAAGATGGTTCTCCTCATTCTACAGACAGTGTTACCTACGATCTTGTCTTTTCAGCTGAAAGAGGTGGCGTATCTTATCCGGTTAAGATAGCTGTTTTTGACGCTCAGTTAACAAACTATAACACCACTCCAAATAATTGGAATGAAGATTTGGAATTTACAACCGATGGAACTAATTTTACCTTTTTAGAAGAGATCGGGGGATACCCAAATAGTGCTGGAGCTATTGTTGGTGAAAATACCCAACAAATCACTTATAACAACACCATCTCTAGTAGTACAAGCACTATTTTACCGAGAAATGCAATGTTTTATACTCGGGGAGAAAATCTAACAATCTCTACCAGAGCTGATGTATTAACATATGGCAATGGTCCCGCTACACAAGCAGCAACTTATGCAGTGGTTTTGAATTGCGACACCGACAACGATGGAACCCCAGACTATCTTGATTTAGACTCAGACAACGATAGTTGTCCTGATGCATTGGAAGGTGATGGAAGTTTAAATCAATCTAATTTAAATGCCAATGGATCAATCAATAGTCCAGTTGATGTAAACGGTATTCCAACTTTAATTGGTGCCGGACAAGGTGTCGGTAACTCACAACAAGCCACTCAACTAGGGATAGGCACGCCTTTAACAGACCAAACTTACCAAGTGAATGACACTATCACTTTCACTATCACCGATGCGTACTATCAAACAACACAAGTTTTTAATGCTGGTACTCCTAACTATAGCGGTATACCGCAACAAACTACCAGCATTTCCTATCAATGGCAAGTTAGCACAGACAATGGGGCATCTTTTAGTGACATGCCAGGCGAAACAAATGCTACTTTAAACTTAACAGGTACAGTAAGTATGGATGGCAATATCTATCGTGTGATGACGAACTGTACGGATAAAGTATGCACTGAAGAATTAACGAGAGCACAACTAACAAAAACTAACACCGCTCCTGTCGCAGATAGTTCAACCGTCACAGTAGATGAAGAGTCTACAGACACAAATCTTGGACTGTCGGCACCAACCGATGCGGATGGTGATACTCTCACAATTACCGTAACAGGTCTCCCAAACCTCGGCACTGTCACAAAAGCGGATAGCACAACGATCAGTAATGGAGATACTCTTACATCAGCAGAGCTCACTGGACTACTCTATGACGCACCAACCGAATACAACGGCACAGACAATGTTGGTGACTTCACCTACAGTGTCAGTGATGGCACCGCAACAGTCAATGGTGCAACGGATATTACGGTAAATGCCATAAATGACCCGCCAACACTCACTGATGACACTGCTAATACACAAGTGAACAATCCGGTGTCAGGGAATATTCTCACTGTGCAAGACACAGATCCGGAGGGAGACGCTTTGGTGGTAACAACATCACCCATTACTGGTCCAAGTCATGGCACAATTACACTAAATGCAAATGGTGACTTTACCTATACACCGGACACTGATTACGTTGGTACAGACAGTGTGGAAATCCAAGTATGTGATGATGTTACACCGACACCGGCATGCGCAACACAATCTCTTAACATTAGTATCGGTACAAACACGCCACCTGTCATCACAACACATGACACCATCATTTTACAAGGTGAAAGTCTTAATCTCTTGGATCTTGTTGATTCAGCTACTGATTTGGAAGATGGTGACATCACTTCAAATGTTACTGTGCAAAATGATGGCGGTTTTGATAACAACACACCCGACACATACACAATTACATACACAGTGACAGATAGTGATAGCAACACAGTGACAAATACAGCAACCGTTGAAGTGCAATACACTAACGTCTTTGATCCACCAAGTGCACAAAAAATCATCACAAACTCACAGCCAGAGATGGAATGGAAAATGGTATGGATTAACGATGGCAATGCGACTGCATTGAATACACAAGTGATCGATCCGATTCCAACAGGCACAACATACATCCAAAATTCTCTCACGTGTGATGCAAGAGGTGCATCCACAACAAGCGTCTGTACCTATGACAGTGCAGAAAACCGCGTACGATGGGAAGGAGACATTGCACCGGATCCAGGCGGCACAAACGAAGATAATTCCAACAATGAAGTTGTCATCATCTTCACATCCACAGTACCGGATGAAATCAACACCATTGAAAATCAGGCACACGCATATTGGGACGAAGACGGTAGTGGGGAATTTGGCGATGATATCTTGCGTGGTCAAACACCCGTACGTACGGATGACCCAACAACAAGTACAAGTACTGATCCAACCACATGGAGAAGGGAAGGAATAGCAGAAGGCAATTCCTCCATCGGCAATTACATCTGGCACGACAAAAACAGCGACGGTAAACAAGACAAAGATGAACCGGGACTAAAAGACATCCGTGTCAAACTCACATGGGCAGGACCAGACAAAAAATTCGGCACCAGTGATGATTATGTCTGGCGCACAGAAACCAACAAAAAAGGCAAATACCTTTTCGAAGATCTTCCTAAAGGCAAATACAAAGTCAAAGTGAAAGAACAAGACATCAGAAAGTATGTCCAAACATACGACCCACAAGGCAAAATGAACAACAAAGCACACGTGAAACTCGGCAATAACGATCATCACACCAAAGCAGACTTTGGGTACAATACACAAGAAATGCATTTGGCGAAGACAGGAGATGATAATGTATTGTGGACGTTTATAAGTGTCATCAGTATGGTTTTCATGGTATGGTGGCGATTGGCTGTGAAAAAATAGTAAATAAGAAAAAATGGGGGAGATAAATAATCTTTAGTATGGCATAGTGATGAATATGATTAAGAAACACAAAAAGATTTCTCTCTCTCTTTTTTTTGGTGTGTATATAATATTTTGGTGGTGGTTTTTTCATGCGCGGCATGTTTCTATCGATGATGATGTGTCTGATGAAATGGAAAAAACGATCGAGGAGCATGTGCGTGATGAAGTTGAACAGTTCGATGAAAAAAACACTTTTAGTGATCTTGGAACATTTTGGATCACCATTAATTTTGGTGAAAAAACTATAGAAGCACCAATTGTGGAAGGTGTGACGGACGAAAAACTTGCACAGGGTGTAGGACATCACAAAACCACAGCTCTGCCGAATCACGATGGTGGGAATGTGGTGCTTTCTGGACATAGGTGGAAATTTGGCAAAAACCCCGCCTATACCGTTTTTGAAGATTTGGATAAATTGGAAACTGGGGATCGTGTCACTGTACATTATAGAAGTGAAAAATACATATATGAGGTGTATGAACGTGACACCGTTGGGGGTGATGATGTAGATGTTCTTGATCAAGAAGTGAATGAGCCAATTCTTACACTGTATACATGCACACCAAAATATACCGCATTGAAACGACTTGTGGTACGTGCACGATTGATAGAAGAATAAATATTACATATAGTCTAAAACATGGAAGGAGAAATGATTATACAATTTTTGATTGAGTATGGTTATATTATCATGATTCCACTTATGATGGCGTTTGGTCCAATCGTGACGCTTGTGGCTGCATTTATGTCATCATGGGGTGTTTTTAATGTTTATGTGGTATTTTTTGTGTCATTGGTTTCTGGAATGATAGGGGATATTGTTTTGTATTATATCGGTAAAAAATGGGGCATGCGATTTGTGACGAGTGTAGGGAAGTATTTTGGTGTTACGGAGAAGATGGTTCTTCGTATGGAAAATGCTTTTTTGTTGCATGGAGGTAAAATTATTATTGCTGTAAAATCAACAACAGGATTGTGTTGGGTGACATTTGTTGCTGCTGGAATTGTCAAAATGTCTTTTTGGCGCTTTTTCTTTTATACGATTATCGGCGGTATAGTTTGGAGTGGAGGACTTACAATTGCTGGGTATTTTTTTGGGTATATGTACAATCAAATTGTTGAATATATCTCTTGGGCAGGATGGATTATTATGATGTTAATGCTTTTTTTGGGGGTTTTATGGACAATTTATGAGAGAAAACGAAAAAAGAGCATCTTACAAAACACATGTTCAACAGATATGGTGATGAGATAAAAAGTGTTTTATCTATTGCGAAATTGTGAAAAATTGGTACTATTATACTTATGAAGAGATGTTTTATCTCTATTTTCAATTTGAATAAATATGACAGAATACGCACAAAAATTGTATCAGGTTGTCAAGAAAAGACGAAAAGAAGTGCCAGTTGAGATGCGTGACAGATATAATGATGAGATTAATATTATTAATAAATCATTTCATTTTAAAGGCACAAACGATACGTGTGTTATTTTAGTGCACGGATGGACATCGACACCGTATGAAATGCGTATATTGGGTGAGCAGTTAAATCGCGAAGGGTTTGGTGTGGATGCGCCTATGTTGTCAGGACACGGTATAAATCCACAAGCAATGGAAAAAGTTGTGTGGACGGAGTGGATGAATGATGTTATCAGAGCATATGAGCGTGTGAAAAAACAGTATAAAAAAGTATATATTGGTGGCATGTCCATGGGAGGAAATCTTGCATTACTTGTTGCTTCAAAGAAAAAAGACGTAAATGGTGTTATTCTTATGAGCACGCCATATGACATGCGTTTTGAAAAACTTGGTATTTGTATTGCGCGTGTGACAAGTAAATTTACGAAATATAAAAGGAAATATTATCCACGTTTGGGGAAGGCGCAACCAAGTATTACACAGTTAATTTCATATCAATATTATCCACTCAGTAGTGTATTTGAAGCATATAAAGCAATCAAGAAATCGTTGAATGACCTTGAAAAGATCACGCAACCAGTATTTATTGTGCAGCCAGAGCACGATCATCTTGTATCTCACAAGAGTGTTGAAAAGTTTTACAATAGGATTAGTTCAAAGAAAAAAGAAAAACGATATGTAAAAAGAGCTAGTCATAATTTTATGGGAAATGGTGAACATAAAGATGTTTTTCAGGATGTTGTAGATTTTGTTAAAAATAACTAGAAATTAAATTGGTTTGTGGCGGATTTTATCATTCTAAACTTCATAATTTGTATCCGTAATACTCATGTGCATGTATTGTAGATGTGTAAATTCTAAACAATGAAAATTGCGATATTTACAAATAATTATTTACCAAACCCTTACGGTGTCAGCACGTCTGTTGAGGGTTTTCGTTTATCTTTGATAAAGAAAGGTCATACTGTTTATGTGTTTGCACCAGAGTGGTTTGAACGTGTGACAAAAGATGAGAAAAATATTTTTCGCTATCCAGCAATTAAAGCACCAACAAAAATTGATTTTTCGCTTGTTGTACCTTTTTCTTCATATATTGATGCACAAATTGCTGAAATGGATTTTGATATTATTCATGCACAACATCCAAATTTACTGGGTATAACTGCAAAACGATGGGCGCGAAAAAAAAGTATTCCTTTAGTGTTCACATGGCACTCTTTGTATGACAGGTATGCACATTATATGCCTTTTGTGCCAGAAAAAATTTCAGCACATATTGCAATGAAAAATGCCGCATCTTTTGCTAAGCAAGCCGATTGTATCATAGCTCCAACTGATGCAATTACTTCTTTGATAAAAAAAGTTGGTGTGAATTCTCATCGAATTAATGTTGTAGAGTCAGGTGTTGATGAGAAATTATTTGCAAATCCTAATGGAAAAAATATACGCAGAAAACACAAAATAGCTGATAATGCAATTGTTCTTGTGACGGTTTCACGTCTTACAGAAGAAAAAAATGTGCTTTTTCTTGCGAAACAAGTTGCAAATGTGCTTGCTCAAAATGATAATATTGTATTTCTTTGTTGTGGGGAAGGTGATCAAAAATGTGAAATGAAGAAAATTTTTATAGAAGAAGGAGTTTTGGATAAAGTGATATTTACAGGAAAGATTGCACGCGATGTTGTCAAAAATTATTTGGCAGCAGGAGATATTTTTGTATATGCATCCACATCGGAGACACAAGGAACGATTGTGACAGAAAATATGTATATTGGGCGTCCAATTGTTGGTGTAGGGATTAATGGTGTAGGAAGTTTAATTGAAGATGAAAAAAGTGGATTACTAACAAAAGAAGATGATTCTTTTTCATATAATATACAACGACTTATTGATGATGAAACTTTGCGTAACCGTATTGGAAAGGAATCTTATGTTATTGCACGAGAAAAATATACATCTGACAAATGTGCTGAGAAGTTGTTTTCTGTATATGAAAAAACTATAACAGAATTCAAAAGATAAAATTTGAAGATAATCTATTCCATGTGGATATTTGTGTAAAAATGTGCAATTTCTTTTTTGAGGTTTTTGTGTTTTGTGAGTGATGGATCTTTTTGTAGGATTTTTTTTGCATATTCTCGTGTGAGAGTAATGAGTTTTGTATTTGCAATATTTTTCATTGCACCATCTGGGATACCACTTTGCTGTGAACCGAGAAATTCGCCTGGTCCACGAATATCTAAATCGATTTGAGCTAATTTAAAACCATCAGTGTATTGTTCCATTGACTGAAGTCGCTTACTGTTAAAATGTGTGGAAAGTAAAAAACAATATGATTGATGTTCACCACGTCCAATACGACCACGAAATTGATGGAGTTGTGAGAGTCCAAATCGTTCAGCATTTTCAATGATCATAACAGTGGCATTTGGCACATCAACACCAACTTCAACGACAGATGTTGAAATGAGTACATCAATAGAACCATTTTCGAATTTTGACATGAGCTGTTCTTTTTCTTTTGATTTTAGTTTTCCGTACATAAGTCCAAGAGAGAGGTTTGAGAAATCTTCTTTTTGTAATCGTTCGAATTCGCTCTTTGCGCTTCGTACATCTTGTAGTGTTTCAGACTCTTCAACGAGCGGAAGGATGATGTATGCTTGGCGACCATTGCTGATTTCTTTTTTTATAAATTCATAGATTTTTACTCTATTTTCTGGATGGATGAGTTTTGTTTTGATTTCTTTGCGATTTTTCGGTTTTTCATCAAGTACTGATACAGAGAGATCACCAAAAAGTGCAAGTGCAAATGTGCGAGGAATAGGTGTCGCGGTCATTGTGAGAAAGTGAGGGACAGTGTTTTTCTTTCCGTCATTGCTATTCATACTTTTTTCTGCAAGTTTTGCACGTTGAGCTACACCAAAACGATGTTGCTCATCGACGATGATAAGGGCAAGGTTTTTGAATGCAACGTCCTCTTGAATGATTGCATGTGTACCAATGACAATTCTCACTTCTCCTGAGTTGATGAGATTTAGCATTTTTGGTCGTGTTGTGGTTTGAATTAGTGCTGGGTGCGTGCCATAGTTTTTGTAAGATCCTGTAAGGAGGCCAATAGAAATGTCGTAATTTTCAAAAAATGAAAGTAATGTATCAAAATGCTGTTTGGCTAAAACTTCTGTGGGAGCAAGAATTGCGATTTGTTTTTTATTTAATGCACATTGTAGTGCGGCAATTGCAGCGACAAGGGTCTTACCTGCACCGACATCACCATTAAGTAATCGATTCATTGGAACGGTTTTTTGTATGTCAGTAAGAATTTGAAAAGCGCTCTTTTTTTGAGCATTTGTGGGAGTAAATGGAAGGCTGTCAACAAATTTTTTGATTGCATTTTTATCAAATGAGATTTTTTGTGCTTTTTTTTGTGCGAGTGCAACGCGTGATTGTAATGTAACTATTTGTAATAGGAACATTTCTTCAAATATAAATCGTTTGTGCGCAAAATTATGATCATCGACATTTCTTGGAAAATGAATGAGCTTGAGAGATCTTTTAATTTTAGGGAGATGTAGTTCATCAAGAATGTCTTTTGGAATTGTGTCAGATATAGTAAAATCCTTTTCAAAAATCATTTGGATTTGCCAGCGAATCCATTTTGATGTGATACCTGCTGTCTCAGGATAGATGGGAACTAATCGGCCAGTGCTTGTGGGTGTGCGTTCAAGTCGCTCGATACTTGGAGAAGCAAAGTGTAGTCCGTTTTTTTTATTAAAACTGATTTTGCCACTAATACGCAATTGCTTTTCTGTGGAAATAGATTTTTCGATAAATGGTTGATTGAACCAGATTGCATTTATGCTTCCTGTACTATCGTGAATTATAGCTGTGGTGATTGTGAGATTTCTCTTGTAAATACGTGTTGTGTTTATATCTGTTACTTTTCCGATAATTGTTGCACTTGTATTGGCTGAGAGTTCGGCGATGTCATATGTATGTGAAAAATCTTCATAACGTGTAGGGAAATGAAATAGAAGGTCTCGTATAGTAAATAGTCCGAGTTTTTCGCATTTTTTTGCATATGTTTTTGAGATGCGAGGGAGAGAATCAAGTTTTTGTGTGATATCGATCATGTGTATTCATTGAAAAAATGCACACCTATGATACCATAAGTTTTTAAATGTTTCTAAAAAATAAAAAACGTGGAAAGATTTTCTTTCCACGTGTTAGTAGTTTTATAAAGAATTGAGAAGCATTTTCGCTTCTTTTGCTTTTGCCAAAAGGAAGTTGAGATTGCTTTTTAGTACTTTCTCATCATCCACTGAATGTATGGATGTATCCCCAATTGCTTTTTGCAGTGCAAATATTTTTTTTGCATACAGTTTAAGGCGTTTTTCTGTCTCAAATCTCATCATTTTTTTCTGTGAGACTTCGGAAAATGTCATACACACCTCAATTTCTGCGTTTGGCAGAATTTTTTTTGCATGATTGTGGATTACATCCAGCAGAGTGATTAAATCAGATACGGGTTCTGCTGTGATTTTTTCATCAGGAAGAAAAACAAAATAGATATTGGTGTCAATAGACATGATGTGAAACTGCATGCCATAGTATTTACAGAAAAATTTTTTGAAATCCAATACCTGGTCTTGCTTCAGACTATGAGAGGAGGTAATAACAATCTCTTTAATCTGATTAATTCTTTGATGAACCACAAGCTCAATTCTATATGTATGCATGATGTCCTCCATTATTTTTCTTTGCTTTACTCTGTATTTTTTTTGCACACAAGACGCAGAGCATGTTTGCAGATGACTCTACTCTACTAGGTTGTACAAATTCACCACAATTTGTGCAGTAAAAATCCCATGAGGGAATTTCTTTTAGTATTGTGTCGAGTCTGTGAATTCGCGATCGTCTTCTGTTATTCATTGTGGCGTTTAAACTCTTTTGAGTAACGGAAGACGAGATATCACATTCATCTCCTTTTTCCACTTTCATGGAAATTGTATTTTCTTTTTGCAGAATCGCTTTCAATTCTTTCAATTCTTCTGTGAATATTTTCATCAACGATTCTTTTTGTTGTTTTGTAACAACTTCTTGCATCCCAACCTCCTGCTGGTTTAAGTTAATAAAAAGAACTACCGAGCTATTATGATTCATTTTAATGAATTTGTCAACAAAAAATTTCTTGATTTCTTATCCTTGATTTTTTAGTATTTTTTAGTACAATGGGTATTTGTATTTCATATGTTATGATGAGATTATGAGTAAAGGATTTTGGGAAAAATTAGAAACGCCTTTTTTTGCATTAGCGCCGATGTATGATGTGACGGATGCGGCGTTTCGACGCATGATTGCAAAATATAGTGCACCAGATGTAATTTTTACAGAATTTGTGAGTGTAGATGGCCTTTCACATCCGAAGGGACGTGAAAAACTCATGCATCATCTTTGGTTTGATGAAAGTGAGCGTTTTGTTGTGGCACAGGTTTTTGGTGTGTATCCAAAAAACTTTGAGAAAGTGGCACAACTTTGTAAAGAACGTGGTTTTGATGGCATAGATATTAACATGGGTTGTCCTGAAAAAAATATAGTCAAGCAAGGCACAGGATCAGCATTGATTAATGATCCAGAATTGGCAAAAGATATTATCAGTGCAACAATTTCTGGTGCAGGAGATATGCCCGTGAGTGTAAAAACGCGAATTGGATTTAATAAAGAGGAGATCGATCAATGGCTGCCGCATATATTAGAAAAAGATGTCGCAGCGCTAACGGTACATTTGCGTACACGTAAAGAAATGAGTAAGGTGCCGGCACATTGGAATCTTATGTCGCGCATTGTGGATATAAAAAATGACTTACGACCAGAAGTAAAACTTCTCGGTAATGGTGATGTGACAAGTGTTGTACAAGGAAAAGAATTAATCAAAAGGTATGGATGTGATGGTGTTATGATTGGTCGTGGTGTTTTTGGCAATCCATGGATATTTTCTGGTAATGCAATGTCAGTATCCATGGAAGAAAAATTGCGTGTGATGGTAGAGCATACAAAACTTTTTGCAGAGCTTTTTACAGGAATCAAAAACTTTGCGATAATGAAAAAACATTATAAGGCATATATAAGTGGTTTTCCACAGGCAAGTAATCTCCGTGCGCAGTTGATGAATGCGCGTGATGCTACACATGTTGAGGATATTGTTGATAATTTTTTGAGTAAAAAATAATGCAAAAGTTCAAAGATTTCTTGAAAAAAGAAAGTATTATAAAATATCTTGTAAAAACAGCGGTTTATATTGTGATATTTTTTATCATTTTATATTTTATGTGGCAGTTTCTTCTTGATGAGTCATTGATTGATGTTTTAATGCAGTGGCATTAATAAGTGTTAGATAGTGGGTAGAATTGAAATGTTGTATTTTGTACTTTTTAAGTTGTAAATTATAAATTTTTATACATGAAAATTGCAGTATTAGTGAGTGGTGGTGTAGATAGTTCTGTTGCGCTACATAAATTAAAAAAACAAGGACATGATGTTGAAGCATTTTATCTCAAAATCTGGTTAGAGGATGAAATGTCTTTTTTGGGTGAGTGTCCATGGGAGGAAGATGTGAAATATGCACAAGATGTGTGTAATCAATGTGATGTGAAGTTGCATATTGTGTCATTGCAAAAAGAATATCATGATAGGGTTGTGCGCTATACAATTGATGCTGTAAAAAATGGTCTTACGCCAAATCCAGATATGTTGTGTAATCGTGAGGTGAAGTTCGGGGCTTTTTATGATAAATATGGTAAAGATTTTGATAAAATTGCGACAGGACATTATGCGCGAACTGTGAAGAGTGATGATGGGTTGATACAATTACTTTGTGCACCAGATCCTATAAAAGATCAGACATATTTTCTCGCGATGATGCGACAGGAGCAATTACAAAAAGCATTATTTCCAATTGGAGATATGAAAAAAAGTGATGTGCGTACATATGCACGAGATCATGGTCTCGTGACGGCAAATAGAAAAGATTCACAAGGCATTTGTTTTTTAGGAAAAATTTCGTTTACTGAGTTTATTAAACAACATCTCGGTATACAAAAAGGCATATTTATTGAAAAAGAAACGGGGAAAGAGCTTGGTGAACATGATGGATTTTATTTTTACACGATTGGGCAACGTAGAGGAATTGATCTTGGTGGTGGGCCATGGTATGTGTGTGATAAAGATGTAGAAAAAAATATTGTATATCTCACGCATGGTTTTACTGGTAAAGATCAGCGACGAGATCATTTTGATGTGAGAAATATTAACTGGTTTTGTGGATTTCCTGATAAAAAAGAACTTCTAGTAAAATTGCGCCATGGAGCACATTTCTATCAGTGTAGCATTGTAAAAAAAGAAAATAATTCTGTGCATGTACATCTAGATGAAAAGGATCAAGGTATAACACCTGGACAGTATGCCGTGTTTTATGATGCACAGATATGTCTCGGTGGTGGAGTAATTGCTTAGGGCTTGTTCACAATCTCTGTATTCGACTGCAGTTTTTATTTATAGAACTCTTGCATTATTTTTATTTTCGTGTATACTTGGATGTACGTGAAAGAAACGCCTAGGAGTTGCGTTTCTGTTAGTATTTGTATTAAATTACTGTTATGTCTCAAGACAATCTTATAAAATTGGTTTCTCAAGGTGATGAAGAAGGAAATGGTAAAGGACATGTCATTTGGTCACACAAGAACGCAAAGAAATTGCGTGGTATTAAAATTGAACTAAAGAAGTTTAATCCAATTGCAAAAAAACATACAATCTATAAGGAGAAGAAATAATTATATTTAGAAAAATCGATTATGTCTCGAATATGTGAAATCACTGGAAAGGGAAGTATGACTGGTCATAAAGTCTCCCATTCTCAGGTAAAGACAAAGCGAAAGTTTAAGATCAATCTTCAGAAAAAGAATTTAATCAATCCTGCAACAGGAGAAAAAATGTCTGTACGACTTTCAAATTCTGCTCTACGCACACTTAAAAAATGGCAACGAGAAGGAAAAAAGTATGATTTACGTCAGTTGATTCAGAAATAGGTATTTCGTCTAGCAAGCAGTATGTAGATAATAAAAAGATCAAGCAATGAGCTTGATTTTTTGATAAGTAGATTTGTCTATTAAGTAATTATAACGAGTATGTTTTCTAGATTTGAAATTTTTTAATGTATCAAATGTTTATATGGTAATATGTTAGTAGTATGTTAATATATTATACATATAACAGCATAAAAGAAGGTGTTGTTACAACAATATTTTGAAGACATGCACGGAGATTACTGTTTTAATAATTGATTTAAAAAAGATTTATGAAAAAAATTTTTATCACTCGGTTTTTCAGCGATCGCCCGCAAAGAAATTTATTCATGGCAACGATGTTCACATTGTTTGGTGGGACGATGTTTTATCACTTTGTAGAAAAATGGACATTTATTGATGCAGCATATTTTTCTGTGATTACACTCACAACGGTGGGATATGGTGACATGTATCCTGTCACTGATGCAGGAAAGATTTTTACAATGATTTATATATTGATGGGTGTAGGCATTCTCTTTGGATTTATTAATACACTATATAAACATAGCAACGAGGAATTTAAGCGTGTCCGCAATAAATTGATGCAAAAAGAGAGAGAAGAACAATAAAAAATAGCAGTAATATTATAAAGATACATTTTTTTAGTTTTTAGAAAAAAGAAACAGAATATCATTCTGTTTCTTTTTTTATTTGTGAAAGTTTGTATGCTGCGTTATGATGTGAGAAGTAATTATTATAAAGTAATTTTTGTATTATGAGATCTTTTTTAGTGGCAATCGTTGGAATCATATCATTTCTTTACCTTATTAATCCAACAGCAGGTATTGTGGAGTTTATTCCTGACATAACACCTGTGATAGGGAATTTGGATGAAGCGACAGCGACAGCACTTTTGCTTTCTTCGCTTGGGTATTTTGGGATTGATATTGGTCAGTTATTCAAAAGAGAAGAGAAAAAAAACGTAAAAAATGCAAAGCTTGCAGATAAGCGAAAAAAATAATATGACAGATTTTGATACACAATACAATATGCTCAACGCAGAGCAAAAAAAAGCAGTTGATACAATCACAGGGCCAGTGATTGTCGTGGCTGGTCCTGGGACAGGGAAAACGCAGATATTGACGTTGCGAATCGCAAATATCTTAAAAAGTGCAGGAGGGGGGATTACTCCTGAGAATATACTTGCACTTACATTTACCAATGCTGGTGTTGTGGCGATGCGTGAGCGATTAGCAACGTTTATTGGTGCAGAAGAAGCATATCGTACAAACATCTTTACATTTCATAGTTTTTGTGAGGATCAGATTAAACAGAATTCTGATCATTTTCCAGAAATTACATTTTCGCGTGTAGCAACTGACATTGAAAAGATTCACATTCTCGAAAAAATCCTCACAGAAAATGAATATGATTGTCTTACAACATTTAATAGTAGTTTTCATTATATTAAAGATATTCTTTATGCAATTGATGAATTAAAAAGAGAGGGTGTAGATCCAGATAATTTTTTACATCGTATCACCGCGCAAAAAGAAGCAATTCTCAGTGATCCAGATTCATATTATAAAAGAGATACAAAAAAGAATAAAAAAGGCGATGTAAAAGAATCTGCATTAAAACCAATACACAAAAATCGAGATTTACAAAAGGTATATGCACTATATCAAAAAGAATTGAAGGAGAATAAATTGTATGATTTTACAGATATGATTATGCAATTTGTGTCGGTATCTGAGAATAATGAGGAGTTTGCATCAATTTTGCGTGAGCAATATCAGTATATTCTTGTAGATGAACATCAAGATACAAATGATGGTCAAAATCGTATTATCAATATACTTACAGATGCAGAACACCTCGGTGAACAGCCAAATCTTTTTACAGTTGGTGATGATAAACAAGCAATTTATCGTTTTCAGGGAGCAGATATTGGGAGTTTTTTGCATTTTGGGAAAAAATTTGATGATGCGGTAATCATAAATCTAAAGGACAATTATCGAAGTGCACAGGGCATACTTGATGAAGCACACACTCTCATTATGAGTGGAGAAGATAGCAAAAAACATGTAGAGCTCACAGCTTTTAAGAAAGACAGTGCACGAATTCATGTAAAGCATTTTCGAGATTATAAAGAAGAATTAGTCCATATCGCAGATGATATACTTGCAAAGATTGAAGGTGGCGTTGCACCAGAGGAGATTGCGGTATTTTATCGGGAGCACAATAATTTGCCTTTTGTACGAGAAGTTTTTGAAAAAAGAGGCGTGCCTTTTGTTGTGACAGCGAGACAGAATGTTTTGGATGATGTGGAAGTACAAAAGCTCATAACATTTTTGCGTGTAGTGCATAATCCGGGAAATGATCGAGAATTTTCAAAACTCCTTCTTCTTGACATTGTTGATATTGACGTTGATGATGCGTTGGCGATATTGGAACACTTTGGACATGTTTCACGCAAAAAGAGCATGTATCAATTTTTATGTAACGAAAAAGAACTCGTGCGGTATGGTGTAGTGGAAATTGAAAAGGTGCGTGAGTTGATTGCATTTATAAAAACACAGAAGAAACTGTCAGAAAATACATATTTAGTTGAATTTTTTGAGAAATTTGTACGAGAGTCACAGTTTCTCGAACATGTACTTTCGCAAAAAGACCATGTTTTTCTCCTGAAGAAATTATCACGACTTTTTGATGAGGTACGAGATCTTGTGTCGGAGAAAAAAAAATATAAACTAAAAGATTTAATAGAACATCTTGATACATACGAAGGATATAATCTCTCGATGGATGTGGTGCCTGGTGCAGATATGCACGGAGTAAATCTCATGACAGCACATGGGTCAAAAGGACTTGAGTTTGAGCATGTGTATATCACAAATGTCATTAATGGATTGTGGGGCGGTAAAAAAAATATCAAAAAATTTACTTTACCAATCAATGTGTTTTCGGGTGATATAGAAGATGAGCGGCGATTATTTTATGTGGCGATTACACGTGCTAAAAAGGAACTTACAATCTCTTATGCTGATCATGATATGGGAGGACGAGAGAGGTTGCCTTCGCTTTTTATTTCGGACATCAATGCTACACCTGTTGATATAGAGGAGGAAGTTGGTGGATATGAGATTTTTTTTGCACCACGTATGCGTATGCTTGCGTCAATTATTTCGCAAGAGTATATCCGAGATCAGTTTTTTTCGATGCAGTTATCAGCAACAGCACTCAATAATTATTTTGATTCTCCAATCTTGTATTTTTTCCGGAATGTGGTGCGTTTGCCAAGCACACAAAACAAGACGATGCTTTGTGGAAGTGTTTTGCATGCAGCTTTGGAAGGATATTTTAAAAAATCACACGAGAGAAAAGAATTTCTTTCAAAGGAAGAATTAATTGATATCTTTGAAAAATCGATGGAATTATTGCAGGTGCCATATGAGTATTTTGATTCGATCAAGAGGCGTGGTTATGATGTATTGGGAGGATATTATGATCAATATAGAGATACTTTTTCTCTTGATGTCGAATTGGAAAAAAAGATTAAAGCGGTTCCTTTTGATTTGGATAGTGGTGAAGAAATTTTACTTACAGGAGTCATTGATAAAATTGTACACAAAGGAGATGGAACAATCTCTGTAGTTGATTATAAATCTGGTAAACCATGGAGTAGATATGATAAAAACAAAAAAGAGTCATTGCGACGACAGGTAGTTTTTTATAAATTGCTATTAGATTCATATAACAGTGGGCAATATAATATGGTTTCAGGTGAGTTGGATTTCATTGAGCCACATCCAGACACGCATGAATATGAAAAAGAGATTATAAAGGTCAATGATAATGATGTTGTGCGTATAAAAAAAGAAATTAATACATTTGCACAAGATGTATTGTCAGGAGCATTTTTGGACGATGTCATAGAGAAAAAATGGGGAGATAGTAGTATGGATGAGTATATAGCGTTGCTTAATATGGTGAAAAAAAGATAAAAACAAAATAGAAATTTTATGTATTTTATGTTAAAATGGACATAATTAGTTGATTAAATAGTATCATTATATGATTAATAATATTATCGTTGGTGCGTATTTGGAAAAAGTGTATTTTGGTAATACAATTGCACAGTATATAGATGCATTGTTGTATTTTGTGATTTTTCTTGCAATTCTTTTTGTATTGCAACGATTTCTTATGGCGCATTTTAAGAGATTTGCAAAAAAAACAAAGACGGAATTTGATGATGTGTTTGTGGAGTTTGTACAGTCTATTCGACCACGATTGTATATAATCCTTTCTTTGTACATTGCTTTGCATACATTGAATTTGAGTGTCGTAGTACAGAGTGGGATAAATATTATTTTGATTGTTATTGTTATATTTCAAATTACACGATCTGCACAAATTATCATAGAGTTTTTTGCAAAAAAAGTGAGTAGTGGAACAGAAGAAGATGAGCATATAAAAAGTGCAACGCATTTGCTTAGTACGATCGTAAGTATTGTTGTGTGGATTTTTGGCATTATGATGATTCTGTCAAATATTGGAGTGAATATCACCTCTCTTGTTGCTGGTGTGGGTATTGGTGGTATTGCGATTGCGTTTGCAGTGAAAGAAATGTTGTCTGACCTCTTTGCATCTTTTTCTATTTATTTTGACAAACCGTTTAAAGCTGGAGATGCTGTCAAAATCGGTGATGATGTGGGAGTGGTTAAAAAAATTGGTATCAAGACAACCCGCATCGTATCTCGTACAGGTGAGGAGTTGGTGGTGTCAAATCAGGATATGACATCATCCCGTGTGCACAATTATAAGACGATGGATTATAGAAATGTGCGTTCTTATTTTCATGTTTCTTTTGATACATCTGCAGATGTGTTGCGACAAATCCCTGATGATATTGCAGAAATCATCGCACAAATAGAACATGTAGAATGTAAGCGTGTACATCTTAAGGAGTTTGGTGAATGGGGTTTACTTTTTGAAATCATGTATGTTGTTGATTCACGAGATTATACGCTACATATCAATGCGCAACATGCGATTAATATCGGTATAAAGGAAATGTTTGATAATAAAAAAATTGAATTTGCATGTCCACCAGATATGAAAGAACGAAGGCTATAACACAGGGAAAAAAGGAAACAGGTTTAGGCCTGTTTCTTTTTTGTGGTACAATAAATCATGTAAAACAAATTAATATAAAATATATGAAGAAATTGTTTTCGTTTTTTCTCATCCCTTTATCCTGTATGTCATTTTGTGCTTTTGGCATGTACACACAAACACAGGA
>PDWI01000636.1_pt1 | contig 56452 bp, 50 predicted proteins | sample 1430891 | NCBI WGS metagenome assembly PDWI01 (sample SAMN01162508, study PRJNA174530) | Oral metagenome, whole genome shotgun sequencing project. | biome: Marine environment; feature: Marine mammal; material: Swab sample of the gingival sulcus; isolation source: swab sample of gingival sulcus... | reverse complement strand
CGCTTTACCATAGGGGCATTCGAGTGGTTTGACCATTTTGGTATGGTGTTTCAGATGATAGTGCAAGAACCCAGATACTTCTTTATGGTAATACCTTATGTAATATTAGAGGTTGTCTTCTTTTATTTCTTAAAAAAGATTTATAATAAACATACCGAATATAGTAGCCAAAAGTTTTATTTTCAGATACCTATAGCTATTATGTTTTTAGGCTTAATGTTTTTAGGAGTGCGTGGTAGGATAGAAAAAAAATCACCAATACGAGTAGGTACAGCGTATTTTTGCGATAATGCTTTTCTTAATAAATTTGGTTTGAACCCGATGTTTACTCTAATGCGTAGTTATTTAGATAGTAAAGATGTGGATAACGCCAAAGTAAATTTAATGCCAAAGGACGATGCTTATGCTAAAATAAAAGAATATTTGAATATTACTGAAGGTATTGGTAATTCGCCAATAGCACGACAATATACTTACGATACTGTTATGCCCAATAAACCGAATGTTATTGTTATAATAATGGAAAGTATGAGTGCAGGAAAAATGGCACGTTTTGGCAATACCGAAAACTTAACTCCATTTATGGATAGTTTAGTGCTTAATTCTGTAAGTTTTGATAATTATTATACGGCAGGTAAGCATACTTTTAATGGAGTGTTTAGTACTTTGTATTCGTACCCTGCACTTTACACTCAACATACAATGAAACAAATAAAAGAGTATAACGGAATAAGTGGAGTGTTGCAAGAACATGGCTATTCAACCACTTATTTTACAACACACGATAGTCAGTTCGATAATATTGAAGGTTTTTTACGAGCGAATAGTTTTCAAAATATTATTAGTCAAGCCGATTATCCTGCCGAAGAGATTAAAACAACATTGGGTGTTCCCGATGATTTTATGTTTCGTTTTTCAATACCTGTTATTAATAATTTGCATAAAAATAATCAGCCTTTTTTTGTTGCTTTTATGACAGCAAGCGACCATGGTCCTTATTATATCCCTGAATATTTTACGCCAAAGCAAACTGATGCAAAAAAGCAAGTTATAGAATATGCTGATTGGTCGTTAAGTCAGTTTATAAAAGATGCAAAACAACAGCCGTGGTTTGATAACACAATATTTGTATTTACCGCCGACCACGGAGCAGCAATGAATACGACCTACGATTTGTCGTTAAATTACTTTCATAGTCCGTTGGTGTTTTATGCTCCTAAAATGTTAAAGAATAGGATTTGCACGCAAATATCATCGCAATTAGATGTCTTTCCAACCATTATGGGACTGTTACAGCAAGATTATATTAACAATACCTTAGGTGTAGATTTGTTTCGAGAAAAACGTCCGTATGCCATAATTAATGATGATGATAAAATCGGAATTTTAGATAGCACCTTCCTTTGTATTATGAAAGATAATGGTAAAAAAATAGAGTTATATAAATATCGCAATAAAGATAAAACAAATTACATAGAGAAATATAAAGACAAGGCTAACGAAATGGCAAACTATGCAAAAACATATATGCAAGTTCATCAGGAAATGAAAATAGATAAAAGTACTTTTTTAATGGTTAATGATTAATTATTAATGTTTAATTTGTTTCTTTGCAGTAAAGATAACTTTTGTGTTCTTAATTTTTAACTTTTAATTTTTAATTTACAAAAATGAATTTACAAGATTTAACAGCAATATCCCCAATTGACGGGCGTTACCGCAATAAAGTATCAGAATTAGATACTTATTTTTCAGAGTTTGGACTAATAAAATACCGTGTATTGGTAGAGGTAGAGTATTTTATTGAGTTGTGTAAACTTCCATTAGAACCGTTAAAGGATATTGACCACAATATTTTCCCAACCTTACAAAAAATATACACAGATTTTAGTGTTGAAGATGCTCAAAAAATAAAAGATATTGAGAAAGTTACCAATCACGATGTTAAGGCGGTAGAGTATTTTATAAAAGAAAAATTTGACGAGTTAAAACTTGAAAAATACAAGGAGTTTATTCATTTTGGCTTAACATCGCAAGATATTAATAATACAGCAACACCATACTCTTTACGCGATGCAATACAAAATGTATTTTATCCAGTGTTAGAGGATTTAATTGAAAACCTAACAACTAAAGCAAACGAATGGTTATCGGTACCAATGTTAGCTCGTACTCACGGACAACCAGCATCGCCAACAAAATTGGGTAAGGAGATAATGGTATTTGTTGAGCGATTAAATGCACAGCTTAATCTGTTAAAAGACATTCCTTGTTCGGCAAAATTTGGTGGTGCAACAGGTAATTTTAATGCACATATAATAGCTTTCCCTAATGTGGATTGGGTTGAGTTTGCTAACAATTTTGTAAATAATAATCTAAAATTAGAGCGTCAGCAAACAACAACACAAATATCGCATTACGACGATATGGCTGCTATTTTTGATAACTTAAAACGTATCAATACTATATTGATTGACCTTAATCGTGATATGTGGACATACATATCAATGGAATATTTTAAGCAAAAAATTAAAAAAGGCGAAGTAGGTTCGTCGGCTATGCCACACAAAGTAAACCCTATTGATTTTGAAAACTCAGAAGGTAATTTAGGTATAGCAAATGCAATATTTAATCATTTGGCTGGTAAGTTACCAACATCGCGTTTACAGCGTGATTTAACCGATTCAACAGTACTGCGAAATATTGGAGTGCCTATTGCTCATAGTTTAATAGCAATAAAATCGACACAAAAAGGCTTAGATAAATTATTGTTAAACGACAAAAAATTACATAACGATTTAGACCAAAATTGGGCAGTGATAGCTGAAGCAATTCAAACGGTGCTAAGGCGTGAAAATTACCCAAAACCTTACGAGGCTCTTAAAGAATTAACTCGTACAAATACCCAAATAAACAAACAGTCGTTACACGATTTTATACAAACCTTAAACGTGTCTGATAAAGTTAAAGAGGAATTATTACAAATTACACCGTTTAATTATACAGGTATTTATTAATTCATATTGGTAAATATAATATATCACATTTATCTGCGTTAGTTAAATTTGCAGATTGGCAATTTTATAATATGAAGAAATTAAGATTTAACATACTGATACTAATTTTAGCAGTAATTCCCTTTGTGTCAAACGCACAAAAGAAAAAAGTGTGGAATAAACCTTTATATGATAATTATCCTTATCATTTTGGTTTTGCTTTTGGTGTTGGTATGTTAGATTTTTCTGTAAACCATAGTATGGATTTTGCCAAGTCGGATACTATACGTTCAATATTGGGTAGACCTCAGCCTTTGTTTAGAGCAGGGGTTGTTGGTGTTTTAAAATTAAATAATTATTTTGATTTGCGTTTTATACCGGGATTAACATGGGGGCAACGTAATTTAGAATATATTGTTCACGATACTGCTGCAACATTTCATACTCATACAATGAAGATAGAATCTACCTTTGTAGATATTCCTTTTTATGTAAAATATAGGGCAGTACGTAAAAATAACTACCGACCTTATATTATTGGAGGTGTTAATTATACTATCGATTTGGCAACGCGTAAAAAGATTAAAGATAAGGAACGTCCTAAAATACGCCTAAACCGACATGATGTTTTATTAGAAGCAGGTGCTGGAATAGATTTTTATCTGCCATTTTTTAAATTCTCAACACAGCTAACATTTAGCTACGGATTCCTAAATATGGTAAGTTATAAATACGACGATGAAGATAAGGAATGTGAACAGTACGCAAATGTTTTTGACCGTTTAGGAACAAAAATGGTAACTCTATCAATATTTTTTGAATAAACAATGCTTAAAGAATTACAGTTAGCATTAACTCCCAAACAAGCTTCGGCAAAGGAGTTTTACTTACCTATTGTAGCTAAAAAGCTAAATATCAAGCCACAGCAAATAACCGATGTTGTTATAAAAAATCGTTCTATTGATGCACGTAACCGCGATGTTAAAATTCATTTGCGTGTTGATGTATGGATAGAACAAGAACCCGATTATTCTGATAAGCAACAAAAGGTAGAATATAAAAATGTACACAATAGTAGAGAAGTTATTGTTGTAGGAGCAGGGCCAGCAGGTTTATTTGCAGCACTAAAATTGGTGGAGTTAGGATTGAAACCCATTGTATTAGAACAAGGTAAAAATGTATATGAACGTAAATACGATATTGCTGATATACATAAGAATAAAGGCATAAATTCGTCTTCAAACTATGGTTTTGGCGAGGGTGGTGCAGGAACTTTTTCTGATGGGAAACTTTATACGAGGTCAAAAAAAAGAGGTAATGTTAAAAATATCCTTTCAATATTTTATGAACACGGAGCTAAGTCCGATATTCTGATAGATGCTTATCCGCATATAGGCACAAATAAACTTCCTAAAATAATAGAAAATATACGCAAAACCATAATTGAGTATGGAGGTGAAGTGCGGTTTAAAACTGAATTTAAACAATTATTATTATCTAATAATAAGGTTGTTGGTGTTAAGTTAGCTAATGGCGATGACCTTAAATCTGACGCTGTTATTTTAGCAACAGGGCATTCCTCACGTAATGTTTATTTGCAATTGCATGAGCAAGGTATAAGTTTAGAGGCTAAGCCATTTGCGATGGGCGTTAGGGTTGAGCATAGCCAAGCCTTAATCGATTCAATACAGTATTCGTGTAAAACGCGAAGTGAATATTTACCCTCGGCATCGTATAGCTTAGTTTGTCAGTCGGGTAATAGGGGTGTTTATTCGTTTTGTATGTGCCCAGGAGGTATCGTTGTGCCTGCCTCTACCGATAACAATGAGATGGTAGTTAACGGAATGTCGCCAGCAAATAGAAATACTAAGTTTGCCAATTCAGGTATGGTAGTTGAAATTCAGTTGGGTGATTTAAAAAATCCTACAAACGATGAGGTTTTAAAAGGCTTATTTTTTCAGAAGGAATATGAGCAATTATCTTTTGCAAATGGTGGTAGTGGTCAAATAGCTCCTGCACAGCGTATGGTTGATTTTGTAAAAGGAAAGGTGTCAAATACCTTGCCCAAAACATCATTAAAACCGGGAATTGAAAGTTCGCCCTTACACCAATGGATACCAAATCATATACGCAAACGCTTACAAGAGGCTTTGCCTTATTTTGATAAAAAGATGAAGGGGTATTATACTAATGAGGCGGTTTTGATTGGTGTTGAAAGTCGCACAAGTTCGCCAATACGTATTCCTCGTAACCCTAAAACTATGCAACATATTCAGATACAAGGTTTATTCCCTTGTGGCGAAGGGGCTGGTTATGCGGGGGGTATCGTTTCTTCGGCTATTGATGGCGAAAACTGTGCTGTTAAAGTTGCTGATATGTTTAATTGAATATATTTTTCTTCATTTTTATTTTTTTATTAAGTATGAAATGCTAATAAATATTTACATTTGCTAACAGAAAATTAGGAATAATTATAGTTGTTTATTATTGAATTTTTAATAATCGTAATTTAAAGCTTATGTCATTATTTAAAAGGTTAGCTACAGACAATGTAAAAAGACAGTTAAAACGACAAGGACAGAGTATTCCTAAAAGTTTATTCAAGCATAAAGTCCGCACAACTCAAATAGAGCTTGTTCATTCATTTAGATATAATGTGTTAATTCTGTTTGGAGTATTATCAGCTAGTTTTGGACTTAAAGGTTTTTTATTGCCTAATGATTTTTTAGATGGAGGAGTAATGGGAATATCTCTTATTACCGCGGCTATTACCGAAGTTCCTTTGTCTGTATTGGTTATTCTTATTAATATTCCATTTATTTTATTAGCTTTTTCGGTGGTTAATCGTCATTTTGCAATAAAAAGTATTATAGCAATAGTTTTATTGGCAGTTTCATTGTATATAATACCATTCCCTAACATTACTCACGATAAGTTGTTGATTTCAGTTTTTGGAGGATTCTTTTTAGGGTTAGGAGTGGGATTATCAGTACGGGGAGGAGCCGTGTTAGACGGAACTGAGGTTTTAGCTATTTTCTTGAATAAAAAACTTCCATTAAGTATAGGTAGTATTATTTTGGTATTTAATATAATAATTTTCAGTGTATCAGCTTATATTTTTAATATAGAAATAGCATTATATGCAATATTAACATATTTAGCCGCATCAAAAACAGTTGATTTTGTAATAACAGGTATAGAAGAATATATTGGAGTGTCAATAATATCAGATTATAGTGAAGAGGTTCGTTCTGCAATTATTACAAAATTAGGTAGAGGTTGTACTATTTACAAAGGGCAAAAAGGATATGGTAAAAGAGGAGCTACGTTAGAAGATGTTGATATAATTTATACCGTATTATCAAGGTTAGAAATATCAAAACTGCAAGTTGAAATTGAAAAAATAGATTCAAAAGCATTTATTATAACTAATAATATATTAGACGCCAAAGGTGGAATGATAAAGAAACGATTAATTCAGTCAGCAAATTAAAATAGTGTAACTACTTTTTATGTGTTTGATAGTATTTCTTTGTTTTATTTTGTATTAAATTAATTATTATTTTCACAATCGTAATAAAAAAATATACATTTGTGCCTAATTAATTTCAAACTTAAGTTATTATGAAGTTTCGATTATCATATCTAATAAAATCATTATTTTTTTTAGTGTTGTTTTTTAGTGTAAATTCAGTGTTTGCACAGCAGATGTTTAAAGAGAAGGGTAATTTGTGTGCGTTAAAATTTGATTTGGAAGACGACGAAATGTACATTAACTACGAGCCAAACGATTCAATTATGGTGTATGACTTTTTAGAAGGGTTGGATGACAAAAAAATGAAAAAACTAAAAGGAGTTGTAATGGCTCAGGTTATGATAGATACCGCCGATAATGTATGTTGTGTTAGCTACACTAAAAAAGGTAACTTGCCAAATAAAAAGCCTGATGTAATTTCGCGTATTGAGGGTATGAGGGGCTGGAAAAAAAACGTCCCTAATAGTATGATAGATAAAAATATATGTGCATTAATTATTATCTACTTTGATAAATACGAATATAAAATTCAGCATATTGGGTATAACCGCAATAAAGGTAAGCACATTATAAAATCCAATATCTATAAGCGAAAAAAGAAACATATAAATTATAACTAAGGTAGTAAACAATGAAAGGATTAAATGTAATATTAAAGTTTATATTTCCTAAATACACAGGTAATATATCAGCATATTTTATATTAAGTGTACTATCAACATTATTTGGGCTATTCTCATTTATACTGTTAATACCTTTTCTGAATATTCTATTTGGGCATACCGAGATGGTAACCGAATTGGCAGAATACTCAAACTTACGAGAGGCTATGCAGGCGTACTTTAATTTTTATCTAAGCAAGGCAATAATATTATACGGAAAACAAACTACACTTGTTATCATATCAATGTTTTTTATAGTAACCAGTTTGCTTAAAACATCGTGTTTTTATTTTTCAAGATATTTTATGATTCCTGTAAATGTAGGAGTAATACGCGATGTGCGTAATTCATTGTATAACAAGATATTAAATTTACCATTATCGTATTATACTGAGGAGCGGAAGGGTGATATTATTAGCCGAATGACAAACGATGTTAATGAAATAGATTTGTATGTAGTTAAATCGATAGAAGCATTTTTGCGTGAGCCAATAATGATAATAATCTACCTTGTAACATTGGTAATAATGAGTCCGCAGATGTCGTTATTTGTACTTATATTATTGCCTTTATCAGGATTTTTGATAGGAAAGATAGGTAGTACCTTACGTAAACAATCCAAATTAGCACAAAATAAATTAGGTCAGTTAATATCAAGGATAGAGGAGAGTTTGGGTGGTTTGCGTATAATAAAAGCATTTAATGCCGAAAGTAAATCTAATAAAAGTTTTCAGTCGGTAAATCAGGAGTATACTGACCTAATGAAGCAAATGTGGAGACGTAATGATATGGCTGTGCCAGTCAGCGAATTTTTAGGGGTTTCAGTAGTAGTTATAGTAATGTGGTTTGGTGGTTCGTTAGTTCTTTCTGGAAAAGGTCAGCTTACTTCCGAAGAGTTAATAACCTATTTAGCAATCTTTTCGCAGATATTAAGTCCTGTAAAATCGTTTACACGTTCATTTTATAACATACAAAAAGGTTTAGCTGCAACCGACCGTATCAAAAAAATAACCGATGCCGAGGAAACAATAAAAAGTAAAGATAACGCAATAGAAAAAGAGTCGTTTGAGGAAAAGATTAATTATCAGAATGTAATATTTAAATATCATAAAGATATTGTAATTGATGATATTAGTTTAGAAATAAAAAAAGGTCAAACCATAGCATTAGTAGGGCAGTCGGGTTCGGGAAAGTCTACCTTAGTAGATTTGTTACCACGTTTTTATGATGTGATTGACGGAGGAATAAAAATAGACGGAATAGATATTCGTGATATTAAAGTTGAAAATCTGCGAAAGCTAATGGGAGTGGTTAATCAGGAAAGTATATTATTTAATGACACATTATTTAATAACATAGCATTTGGGGTTGACGAGGCAACACAACAGCAAGTTGAGGAGGCTGCAAAAATAGCTAATGCTCACGATTTTATAATGCAAACTCCCAATGGTTATCAAACAAATATTGGCGACCGAGGTTCAAAACTATCAGGAGGACAACGTCAACGTATAAGTATAGCAAGAGCAATATTAGCCAACCCACCAATACTTATCCTCGACGAGGCAACATCGGCATTAGATACCGAATCGGAGCAATTGGTGCAAGAATCGATAAATCGTTTAATGAAAAACCGTACCTCAATAGTTATAGCTCATCGCTTATCAACAGTTGTTAATGCTGATTTTATATGCGTTGTCGATAAAGGAAAAATAGTAGAAAAAGGAACGCATAAAGAATTAATATCAAAGCAAGGTATCTATAAGAAACTGCATGATATACAAATGTTTGGGTAGTAATACTAATATTATTAAATATGTTTATAATCATAAATTAAGAAAAAAAACAAGATTTTTTTTTGTATTAAAATAAAAAAAATTATTTTTACCATTATTAAAAATTGTAATAAATGAAAATAGATATGAGTGCAGACATAACATTTATAAAGTCAGTATTATCATTGCATGATGAAATGGCAAGCAATGGTTTTTCGTTAGTATATGAAGGAGAGTTTAGTCATGATATAATGAAGATGTTTACATCAATGGCTGAGCGTGATATGGATAAAAACAATGAAGATAAATCTGTAAAACGTAAAGTATTTCATGTTATGGTAGAGTGTTTGCAGAATATGACAAAACATTCTGATGATTATGAAAAAGAAGGTAAAATTGGTAACGGATTATTTATTGTTGGAAAAAAAGATAATGCGTGGAATGTTATTACTGCTAATAAAATAAATAAAGATAAAATAGAGCATTTAAAATCATCTATTGATACTATAAATAATATGTCGAAAGATGAATTAAATGCTTTGTATAAAAAACAGATAAGAGAAGGTTCAATATCTTCAAAAGGAGGGGCTGGTTTAGGTTTAATTGATATAGCAAGAAAAACAGGTAGACAATTAGATTATCAGTTCTTGCCATTAGAGGATAGTGAGGATTACTTCTTTTTATTAAAGATATTAATTAGTTCAAAAGAAGAGTAATACAAGACCTAAAATATTTTATTTTAATACTTACCATATATATAATGCTATTTATATATATGGTTTGTTCGTTTTGTCAAATAAATAATATTATGAGTTAGTTTTTTATTATCTTGTACACATGCAATATCAATATTTTTATTTAATCGTATTTTTATTAATACTAATAATATTAGTAGGGATGGGTTATGTGTCAGTTTTAAAAAAAACAAACATAAAATTATTAAAGCAAGTAAGTCAACATAAGCTTACGTATGACGACTTAAAGAAAGAGCTAACCACACAAACTACACAAGTATCGGAGCAACAAACTGCTCTTACCCAAAAATCAGAACAACTCGATAAACTACATGCCGAGATAGAACTTTTATCATTAGTAGCAAGTAACACGGATAATGGTATAATTATAACCAATTCAGATGGCGATTTTGTATGGGTAAATCAAGGATTTGAAACATTAACAGGTTTTAATTTAGAGGGACTAAAGTCTGAAATAGGAACGAATATATTTGAAGCAAGTTCTAAAAAAGACTTAAAAGAATTTATTGATAGTTGTATTGAAAAAAATGAACGAATAAGTTATATATCTAAGTTTACAACAAGGAGTGGTCGTAAAATTTGGTTAAAAACACTTATTAATCCTATACTTAACAAGCATAGTAACGAAACGCAGTATATTATTGTAGAAACAGATGTGTCGGAGTTGAAAAATTTGAATGAGGAACTGAAAAAGTTATCAATGGTAACTCACAAAACAGATAATTCAATACTAATATACGATTCGGAATGTAATTTGTATTTTGTTAATGAGGGATTTACTAATTTATACGGTTATACTAAAGATGAATTTATAAAACTGTTTGGCGAAACTTTTAAGGATTTTTGTAAGTTAAACGATAGTATGTCGTTAAAGGAGGAGTTGATATCATCTCAGCATTCGGTATCGTTTATAAAGGATTTTGAAACAAAAGACGGACAACAAAAATGGAAGCAAACAAATATAGTTCCTTCAATAGATGATATGGGGCAGATAAATAATTTTATTGTTATAGAAACCGATATTACAGAAATAAAATTAGCAGAACAAAAACTTCAAGAGGAAAAACAAAAATCGGAAGAATTATTGTTAAATATATTACCTGAGGAAACAGCTGAGGAATTAAAATCAAAAGGTTATGCTACACCAAGGCTTTATCGTAGTGCGTCGGTGTTATTTGCTGACCTTGTTGGTTTTACTAAAAAAGCCGAACAGCTTAATCCTAAAGAATTAGTGCATGTATTACAAGCCTATTTTACACGCTTTGATGACGCTACAAATAAATTCTTTGTTGAAAAAATAAAAGTAATAGGTGATGCATTCTTATGTGTTGGAGGTGTGCCTATGAAAAATAAAAGTCACCCTTTTGATACTATTCTGTTGGGCTTGGAGTTGCAAAAAATAATGCAAGAGGTAGCTAAGGAGGATTTAGGTGTAGATACGTCGGATTGGAGTTTAAGGGTTGGTATACATACAGGACCATTAGTTGCAGGTGTAGTAGGCAAGAAGAAGATAACTTATGATATTTGGGGAGATTCAGTTAATGTAGCAAAAAGGTTAGAAAGTTCATGTGTTCCAGGTATGGTAAATATATCGTTTGACACATACCGTTTTGTAAAAGATTATTTTGATTGTGAGGCTAGAGGTAAGATATCTGTTAAAAACAGAGGAGATATTGATATGTATTTTGTAAAACGAATAAAACCTGAATATTCAAACGATGAATATGGCTTTGAACCAAACAAAGAATTTGTGAAGAAACTTACTCAATTATAATTATTAATGATAGCAAAACAGCTAATATCAGAAACAATCCCATTTGTTCGTGTAAGCGATAAGGTAGAAGATGTGCTTAATTGGATGGATGTATTTAAAATAAGTCATCTACCTGTAGTGCAACATAATAAATATTTGGGTTTAATATCTGAAATGCAGATACTTGATTCAGAATTGTTGAGCGATAGTAGTATTGAGCCATTAATTAATAATTTAAACGATAGTTATGTTTTAGGTGATACACATTTGTTTAATGTAGTGCAGAGTCTTTTGCCACAAAAATTATCTTCAATAGCAGTTTTAGATAATGATAAAAAAACATATTTAGGAGTTATCCGTTTTGTTGATTTATCTCAAAGTTTTTTTGACTTTATGTCCTTGGAGGGGATAGGAGGGGTAATCTCCTTAGAGGTTAATACTTATGATTATTCGCTTAGCCAAATAGCACAAATAGTAGAGGGTAATGATGCTAAAATATTAAGTCTTTATGTGCAAAGTATGAATAATAATGTTTTAGAAGTAACATTAAAAATAAACACAACTAACCTATCGGCTATACTACAAACATTTGAGCGTTATAACTATAATGTAAAAACTGTATTTAATACTTCGGAACAAGAGAATGACACTATGCAAGAACGTCTTGATATGTTATTCAAATATATTGATATGTAATAGAATGAGGTTATCATTATTAATATTTATATCCTTTCTTTTTCTAAGTCCATTGGTTGTTTATTCGCAGAATGATAATGATAAATTGGTTGTTGTACGTGATATTGTAATAAGTGGTAATGCAAAAACAAAAGAATATATTATAACACGAGAACTCCTTGTAAAAAAAGGAGATGCTGTACAACGTAATGATTTAAATAATCTGTTAGTCCATAGTAAAGAAAACCTATTTAATACGGGGCTGTTTAATTTCATTACCATTAATATAATTGAAGAGTCGGCAAGCGAGATAACTATATTTATATTATTAACCGAGCGTTGGTATATTTTCCCTTATCCTATATTAGAAAATGCAGACCGTAATTTTAGTACTTTTCTGCATGAGCGAAGTTGGTATAAAATAAATTACGGAATACACTTTGTTCATTATAATTTTAGAGGTAGGGCAGAAAAATTAAAAGTTAAGCTAAGGTTTGGGTATAAGGAACAATTACAGTTGTATTATGAAATGCCTTATTTAGGCAAGTATAAACAACATAGGTTTTCGGCAGAATTCTCATGGTATCGACAACATGAAACTTCGTATGGTATAGAAAAAGATAAGTTACTTTATTTACGCGATAAAGATACTTATTTGCAAAAATATCATACCTCAATATTAAAGTATCAGTATAGGCACAGGCATTATGTAACACATTCTTTTCAAGCAAAATACTCAGCAGTAAAACTTAGCGATAGCGTAATCGTTTTAAATAAAAACTATTTGGGGAACGGAATAAATAAAACACACTTTTTATCGTTAGGATATCAATTTAATATAGATAAACGTGATTATAAATTTTATCCACTTATCGGTTATAATTTATCTGTTAGGTTAAATCAAGAAGGATTAGGTTTATTAGATGATAACTTCTTGAAAAATACAATATTATATGCCGAGTTGTATAATTATCTTCCTATAACAAAACGCTTTTTTACAGGTTTTGGATTTATGGGGCAGTTATCAACTACCGATAAACCAGCCTTTTTTAGTCAGCAAGTCTTGGGTTATAAAAATTACCTAAGAGCCTATGAGTATTACGTTATTGATGGGCAGAATTATTTTACAACACGAGCATTTTTTAAGTATGCAATTATCCCAATGAATATAAAATACGTACAAAATTGGAGTTGGGATAAATTTAATAAAATACATTATAGCTTATTTGTTAATATGTTTTTTGATTCAGGGTATTCATACTGTGCTGATAATAATATAGCTAACCAATTGCCCAATACTTATCAGTATAGTTTTGGTATAGGCTTAGATTTAGTAACCTATTACGATTTTATTTGTCGAGTAGAGTATTCTATTAATAGGCATCTGAAACATGGAGTATTTATTAATTTAGGGAAAGCATTTTAATTGTATATTATGTAATAATTTTCTAATGTATAAAGTGATTAAGTGTATTTTACTTCTTGATTTATAGGTGGTTGTGTTATTAATAATGTTTGTAAATATAGTAGCAAATCATTAGTTGATAATAATACTTTTATGTTATATTTGCAGAATAAAAATAAAAATAAAGTGCAAGTAGGAATATATATAAAAAGCAAAGGCGATAAAGTTGTAAAAGCATTCAATAATTTAATCAATATTTTATTACAAAAAGACGTAGAAATTTGGTTGAATGAACAATCGCATGAGTTATACTTACAGTTAGGTATTGAATCGGATAAAGTTAGTTGTGCAGCTATAATGCCATATGATTTATATTGTTTAATAACAATCGGAGGCGATGGTACATTTTTATCTGGGATAACCGAACCAGACCCAAAAGATATTCCAACATTAGGAGTTAATACGGGTAAATTAGGTTTTTTAGCAGATATTTCTCCTGAAGAATTAGTTGATTCTATCGATTTAATATTGACTAATGATTTTGAAATAGAGAAGCGTAGTATATTAAAAGCTAATGTATTAGGCGATGATAGTATAATATTACCACATGCACTAAATGAAATAGCAATACTTAAAAATCATGCTCCTAATATGATAAGGATACATACTTATATAGAAGATGATTTTTTAACCAGTTATTGGGCAGATGGATTAATTATATCAACGCCAACAGGGTCAACCGCTTATTCAATGAGTGCAGGTGGTCCTATAGTACATCCAAACTCAAAAAGCTTATTAATAACACCAATCGCTCCACATAATTTATCGCATCGTCCAATAATCATTCCAGATACTAATAAAATAAGGTTAGTAGTTGAAAGTTTAGATAAGAAATTTTTAGTGTCAATAGATGCTAATTCACATACAATAAATAATAAATTTGAAATAGAGATACAAAAATCAGAACATTACGCATCGGTTATAAAATTGAAAAAGAATAATTTTTATAATACATTGCGAAATAAATTAATGTGGGGCATTGATAAACGAAATTGATAGTTTCATAAAAAAAATATAAAAATATAAAAGACAATTAGATAAAAGCTAAAAATATTTTGTACTTTTGTCTTTTTAGTTTTTACTTATTCTATACTATAATGAGTAATATAGGCTATTTATATTTGTGAAATGCCCATGATTAAAGATTTTTATATACGTAATAATTATTTTCTTATGAGTAAGAAACTATAGTCTGCTGATTTTATAATATTATCAGATTAACAAATTAACACATTAGCAAATTATAAACAGATGAAAAAAAATATTATCGTTTTTATTATACTAATTGTAGTTCCATTAAGTTTATTCTCTCAATCAAACCGATGGAAACGTACTAGGTATGAGGTTGTTGGAGGGATAGGGGCTATTGGTTTTATGGGAGAATTAGGAGGAGGAAAAGAGGCTTCTCATTTTATCTCCGACTTTAATTTTACCTCTCAGCGCGAACTTATTAGTGTAGGTATGCGTTATAAGTTTTTAGAACGCTTGGCAGGAAAAGGAACATTGTCTTTTGGACATATATACGGAAACGATAATAAATCAAAAAATGAGGCAAGGTTTAAGCGAAATTTATCTTTTCGTTCACCATTGTTGGAGTTAGCAGCTCAATGTGAGTATTCTATTGTAAAAGAGCAAGTTGGACGAAGAAGAAGGATGAGGAGAAGGCGAGGTAGAGGAAGTTTTATGAGGTCGTTAAAAAATATAAATATAAATACTTATATATTTGCAGGAGTTGCAGGTTTTTGGTTTAATCCAAGAGGTAAAGATGATGGCCCAGGTGGAACAGGAGAATGGGTTAGTTTACAACCACTAGGAACAGAAGGGCAAGGTTTAATGGAAGGACGAAAAAAATATCATAGAATAGCAGTAGCAATACCTTTTGGCGTAGGTTTTAAATACAATTTAGATAAACGTTGGTCGATAGGTTTAGAGTATGGTGGAAGATGGACTTTTACCGATTATATGGATGATGTTAGTACTAGCTATGTTGATAATAAATGGTTAGCTCAACATAGTGAATTAGCCGCACGTATGGCAGATAAAAGTAATACAGATATTGTATATGAACCGGGAGGACAAAGAGGAGATTCAAGGTCAGATGATTATTACATGTTTAGTTTGATAACTGTAACATATAAACTTAAAACAGGAAGAAACGGATTGCCTAAATTTTAAAGCTTAGATAGATTAACCCAACATGGATTTTAGTATTATAACATACACATAGTAACGATGAAAATTCATAGTAAGTTTTCTATCTGACCATAAAATAAATTATAACCAGATGAATAAAAAATATTTAACCTTAATATTAGTAGGAACAATATTATCAGTAACAACAGCTAAAGCTCAGCGTTGGAATAATAGGAAGTACGAGTTGTTTTATGGAATAGGAGCATCTAATTTTATGGGAGATATAATGTCTCCTATAGATAGGAATGTGCATATTTGGGCTCATTTTTTTAATACAATATCCCCTATAGCAAATGCTGGTTTAAGGTATAATATACAACAACGCCACTATGCAACAGCCACATGTTCATTAGGGCAATTATATGCTAAAGAAATGGCTGGTAATAGTAAATATTACTATCGAGGATTAAAATTCTCAACCGTATTTTTAGAACTTGCTGCTCGTTATGAATTCTTAGTATTTAAAGAAAAACGTAGAAGAACAGTATATAGAAAATTAGGAGATTCGAAACTGAAAAACTTTTCGTTGCCAACTTATGCCTTTATTGGTGTAGGAGCTTTGGTTAATGGAGGAAAGGTTACTCATAATTATGACATTCATTCTGATGAAAAAAGATATGTAAATGTCGCGGCTGTAATACCTTATGGATTAGGAGTTAAATTTAGAATTAAAAACTATACATACATCAATTTAGAAGCTGGAGCACGATTAGCTTTAAGCGATGGAATTGATTATATTAAAAAAGATAACTTTTCAAATATAACAGGAGGTAGTTATATTGACCAATATGGCTTTTTAACAATAAATATGATTCGTCAGTTAGGAGTAACTAGAAAAGGCTTGCCTAAATTTAAAAGACGTTAAATAATATTTGTTTTTCTGAAATCAAACATGCATTTTTGCATCGGTTTAATGTGTAATAGTTTTGCTATTACATTTTTTTGTTAAAAATTTATATTATATCCTAACTATTCTGCGTTCATAGTATATGAAGAAAATAAAACTAACATTTATATTATTACTTATAATATCTCCAATTTTATCTAATGCTCAATCTTTTGGCAGAATAGACCAATTAGGACTTAATGTTGGCGGAGCTTATTATTTGGGCGATTATAATAATATACCATTTAAACAAATCACTCCATCTTTAGGGCTTTTTTATAGATACAATGTAGATAAACGTTTTTCAGTACGCCCCTCGCTTAACTACATTAAAATAAAAGGCGAAAATAATAGTATTCCACAATTACAGTATAATAATATAACTAGTGAATTTGAACAAAATATCTATGATATTAATGTTGTAGGAGAATTTAACTTTATACCATATATACCATGTCATAATCAATATACTTTTACACCATATTTATTTGCAGGTGTAGGAGTTAATATATTACAAGACTCGGAACATGTATTTCAATTAGTGGCTCCATTTGGGGTCGGAATAAAATATACAATATCGCAAAATTTTACTTTAGATGTAGAAAGTTCATTTTATAAAACATTTAGTGATTTTATTGATATGGATTATATTGTTCCAACAGAGAAAAATATTTCATATATTAATAGACAACAGTATTATCATGGAAGTAAAGATTGGTATAGTGTTGTATGTATTAAATTATCATATTCAATAAAACTTCCTGAGAAGTGTGTAATATATCAATAATTTATTAATATGTCGAATAAACAGAATATAAATCCACAAAACAAGCCGAGCCACATAGCAATAATAATGGATGGTAATGGACGTTGGGCAAAGCAAAAAGGTAAGATGCGTATCTTTGGGCATAAAAATGGTGTAAAGGCAGTACGCGAGGTTACTGAGGGTTGTGCCGAATTAGGGATTGATTATTTAACTTTATATGCCTTTTCAACAGAAAATTGGAACAGACCACAGCAAGAAGTATCAGGTTTGATGGATTTATTAACATCTACAATAAAATCTGAAACTAAAACATTATTAGAAAATAATGTGCGGTTACAAGTTATTGGAGATATAGATAAATTGCCAAAGCAGGTAGCTGAAAAGCTAAAAGAATCAATAGATAAAACAGCTAATAATAAAGGTTTAACTTTAGTTTTGGCATTAAGTTATAGCTCAAAATATGAAATTATTGAGGCAACAAAAAAAATAGCCGAAGATGTAAAGTTGGGTAAGTTAAATGTAGAAGAAATAAACGAATCTATCTATAATAATTATCTGTTTACTAAGCAGATGCCTAACCCTGACTTATTAATACGAACAGGTGGAGAAAAAAGGGTTAGTAATTTTTTATTATGGCAAATAGCTTATAGCGAATTGTATTTTACTGATGTTTTTTGGCCAGATTTTACAAAAGAAAATTTATATGATGCAATAGTTGAATTTCAGAATAGAGAGCGTAGATTTGGAAAAACTAGTGAGCAAGTAACAAAACAATAAAAACAACAAAACAAATATATGAAGACCCGATTATTATATATAATATTATTAACCACATTAGCCTTATCATCATTAGCGCAAAATAATTTAAAGGTAGATTATTCAAATCCTAAAGAATATGAAATTGGTGGTATTACCATTTCAGGGGTTAAGTATTTAGATGAGAATGTATTAATTCAGTTATCTGGTTTGCGAGTAGGGCAAAAAATAAAAGTTCCCGGTACAGATATATCAACAGCTATAAAAAAAATGTGGAAGCACGGATTGTTTGGCGATATTCAGATTTATGTAACTAAGATAGACGGAGATAAAATATATTTAGATTATAAACTACAAGAACGCCATCGCTTATCTAGAATTGAGTTTCATGGAATATCAAAATCGCAACAAGACGATATTGAAGACGAAATTCAGTTAACCAGAGGAACGCAGATTACAAATGATATTCTGAATACAACAAAAAATCAAATTAAAGATTTCTATAAAGAAAAGGGTTTTTATAATGCTGATATAAAATTTGTACAAAAACCCGATTCGGTAATGCCAAATACCATAATATTAGATATATACATTGATAAAAAGAAGCGTGTAAAAATAGAGGAGATAGTATTAATTGGTAATAAGTCGATAAAGGCACGTAAGTTACGTCGAGCGATGAAGGAAACCAAACAAAAGGCTTGGTATAACTTTAAAATGTCAAAATATCGAGAAGATAAATTTGCAGAGGATAAGAAAAAATTAATAGAAAAATATAATGAAAAAGGTTATCGTGATGCTGAAATAGTTTGGGATACAATATATCCTATAAGCGACAAACGCTTAAAAATGGAAATGAAAATACATGAGGGTGATTTATATTATTTTAGAAATATTAATTGGGTAGGAAACACAAAATATCCTACAGAGTATTTAGATAAAGTTTTAGGTATTGAAAAAGGGGACGTTTTTGACCAAAAGGTATTAGATAAACGTTTAAATTCTGAAGAGGATGCGGTATCAACATTATATTTAGATAATGGATATTTATTTTTTAGAGCAATTCCTGTTGAAAAACAAATAGAAAACGATTCGATAGATTTAGAAATTAGACTATTTGAAGGAGAACAAGCACGAATTAATAATATAACAATAAAAGGGAATACACGAACTAATGAGCATGTTATACGCCGTGAGTTGTGGACTTATCCTGGAGAGTTATTTAGTCGATCTGACCTAATAAGGACTCACCGTGAATTGTCAAGTTTAGGGTATTTTAACCCAGAAACCATTGATATTGTTCCTAAGCCCAATCCCGCTAATGGAACTGTAGATATTGAGTATGGATTAGAAGAAAGACCTTCTGACCAAATAGAAATATCAGGTGGTTGGGGAGGCAATATGTTTATTGCCACAGTAGGTTTGCGTTTTACAAATTTCTCAATAAAAAATATCTTTAATTTTGATACCTACACACCACTACCGTCAGGTGATGGACAGCAATTATCATTAAGGGCACAAACAAATGGTAAATACTATCAATCGTATAGTTTATCGTTTACCGAGCCTTGGTTAGGTGGACGTAAACGTAATTCTTTTACAATATCATTATTTCACTCAATGCGTACTGCTGGTTATGGATGGAACTTAATAAGTGATAAAAATATAAAAATAACAGGAGCAACTGTTGGTTTAGGTCGCCGATTAAGTTGGCCAGATAATTATTTTACTTTATATAATGCTATTCGTTATCAGCGTTACGAGTTAAATGATTTTAAATATGCTTTTGCCGAGTTCCATGACGGAGTATCGCATAGTATAAGTTTTGAAACTATATTTAGTAGAAATTCAATTAGTCAGCCATTGTATCCTCGTTATGGTTCAAACGTTTCGTTGACATTGCAATTAACTCCGCCATATTCATCAATATCAGGTAAAAATGATTGGAGTTTATCAGATGATGAAAAACAAGAAATTAGTGCAGACCCTAATGTTGAAAATATTGATTATGAGATGCGTAGTCGCGAAAAAGCAAATAGATTTAAGCTAATAGAATTCCATAAATGGAAGTTTAAATCGGAGTGGTTTATGCAAATTGTTGAAAAGTTAGTATTAAGAACAAATATTGAATTAGGATATTTAGGGTACTATAATAAAAATTATGGATATTCACCATTTGAATCGTTCCAATTAGGAGGCGATGGTATGACAGGGTACGATTATTACGGTTCTGATGTAATTCCGTTGCGAGGATATTCTAATGGTTCACGTAACAGAGGATCGTTAACCGTTCGTCCGCAAGGTAATGCTTACGATAAATTTACTATGGAGTTACGTTACCCAATAACATTAAAACCACAAGCAACTATTTACGGATTGGTATTTTTAGAGGGAGGAAATACGTGGAATGAATTAAGTAAGGTTAATCCTTTTAAAATATATCGTTCAGCAGGAGTTGGTTTACGTTTCTTTTTACCAATGTTTGGATTGTTAGGAGTTGATTGGGGTTATGGATTTGATGCAGTACCATATCAGCCTGATGCAAATAAAGGACACTTTGCATTTACTATGGGACGACAGTTTTAGAGATTCAAGGTTAAAGTGTTGAGAATTAAGAATTAAGTTTTAGGATATTAACATATTATCACATTAAAAATTATAAAAAAATGAAAAAAATCGTATTATATTTAACATTGTTATTTGTAGCAATAACAGGTTATTCGCAAAAGGTAGCTTATGTTGATACGGACTATATTTTATCAAGTATTCCTAGTTATCAATCGGCACAGGAACAATTAGAGTTAATATCAAAAGAGTGGCAAGAGGAGGTTGATGGACTTTATGCAAATATCGAACAAATGTATAAGGAATATCAAGCTGAAAAAGTGTTGCTTACCGAGGATATGAAACAAAAAAGAGAAGAAGAGATTATACGAAAAGAAAAGGAAGCTAAAAAGATTCAGAAAAAATATTTTGGACCCGAAGGCGAGTTGTTTAAAAAGCGTAAGGAGTTAATTGAGCCTATACAGAATAAAATATTTAATGCAATAAAAGAGATAGCTACCGACGGAAACTATGGTATAATATTCGATGCGTCAGGTGGTACAAATATGTTATACTCAAATCCTAAATATGATAAAAGTGATTTGGTATTAGAGCGATTAGGCTATAAAAACTAGTTAAAATTTAAGGTGCAATAAAATTTAAAACAACGCAAAGGTTTGCTCTTTTAGTTAAAAAAATGTTAAAGTTTACCATTTAACAAAAATTTAACTTATTTTTGGAAAAAATTAAAACGAAAAGATAAATTACAGACCAAGAGGTTTTAATAAAGTATTAACTTAAAAATTCTTGGTTACAAAAATTAAACAGATGAAAAACAAATTTAATTATTTAGTATTAGCGATAGTATTGTTAATGTCTTCAAACATCGCATTCGGACAAGGAAAAGACAAATTAGGGCATATTGATTCAAATAAGTTATTACAGATAATGCCAGAAAGAGCTCAAGCACAAAAAGCAATAGAGGCTCATGCTAAAAAGTTAGAGGAAACTTTAGGCGTTATGAAAACTGAGTTTGAAAAGAAATATACTGCTTATGCAGCATCTGCTGATTCATTGTCGCCACTTATCCGACAAACAAAAGAGGCTGAATTAGGCGAATTACAACAACGCATACAAGCATTTCAGCAACAAGCTCAGCAAGAGCTAATGAACAAAGAAAATGAGCTTATAAAGCCAATAGTTGACAAGCTACGTAAAGCAATAGACGAAGTAGCAACAGCTAACGGATATACTTATATTTTTGATATAGGTTCAGGTTCAGTGGTTCATTATCCTAAAGATAAAAATGATATATCTGATTTAGTAAAGAAAAAATTAGGCATAAAATAATTGTAACTAAAACATGTTTAGTAAGCATGGTTTTAACTATTTGAGATTTTTCACATTTTATATTGTTACAAATTTTAAATAGATGCCAAACATTAAAATAAACAAGGAGGCTATCTGTAAAGGATAGCCTTTTTTGTATAAGAGTTTACAATGATGAGTAATAATCCAATAGGCATATTTGATTCAGGTATAGGAGGATTGTCGGTTTTTATTAAGGTTAGTCAGCTGTTGCCTAATGAAAATTTTATTTATTTGGCAGACAATGGTAATTGTCCTTATGGTAATAAAAGTAAAGATGAAATTATTCGTCTTGCCGAAAAAAATACTAAGTTTTTGTTAGATAAAGGGTGTAAGTGTATAGTTGTAGCTTGTAATACAGCCACATCAGTGGCAATTAGCTATTTGCGACGAAACTTTAATGTCCCCTTTGTAGGTATTGAACCAGCTATAAAACCAGCGGCAACAACAACAAAAACAGGAGTAGTAGGTGTTTTAGCAACAAAAGGTACTTTTGAAGGCGATTTGTTTAAACAAACATCGGAGCGGTTTGCTTCAGATATTGATGTAATTATACAGCAAGGAGTAGGTTTGGTTGAGTTGGTTGAGCAAAATAAAACAAACACAAATGAGGCTAAACAATTACTACAAAAGTATATTAAACCCATGATAGACAAAGGTGCAGATAGGATAGTGCTTGGTTGTACGCATTATCCATTTTTTACTGATGAGATAAAAAAAATAATTCCTAATAATGTACAACTAATAAATCCAGCCTTGGCAGTATCAAAGCAAGTGCAGAAAGTTCTTGTTAATGAGCATATTCAGAATAATCAAACACTTGGTAAAAGCGAGTTCTATTTTACAGGAAAAGCTTTACCTATTCAGGATTATCTAAAAAAGTTATCGGAATAACTGATAAAACACCTCTTATTGTTAATAAATATATTCATTTTTAGTATATTTGAAAAAAATGTTAAAATAATGAATGTTAGAAAGCTACTATCTTTTGTCATATTATTGAGCATTGCCTATAATTCTGTTTCTCAGAATATACAATATCAAATAAAAAATAATGAATTAGACAATGTATTTGTTAAAAATTGGACTATAGAAGAGGGTTTATGGTCAAATACTATACTAGATATAGGTAAAACACATAAAGGAGAGTTGTTGTTACTTACTTACAATAGTATATCATTATTTAATGGTAAAACTTTCTCGAATTATAATAAATATAATGATCCATCATTAAAGACTAATATTTATTTAGATTTCTGTATAACTAACGATAGTCTATTTTGGATAGCAACCGATAAAGGTATAGTTTTATTTAACGGATATTATTTTAGTCGTCCTGATGTATTAAAACAATTTGATGATTGTTTTATAAATCATATTTATTCCGATAACGATAATGATATTTGGATTACCACATTAAAACATGGTTCATTCTTCTTTGATGGAAATAAGATTCGCAAAGTGTTAATTACTAATGATGAGGATAGCGAAATAACCATGATATTTACTGATACAAAAAATAATATATGGATAGGAACAGAAACAGGACGATTATATATATATGATAAGAAAACAGATAAATATCATCTGAAATATGAAAATCATGATATAAATAATTTTTTTACAGCAACGGAGTGTAAGCGTGGTAAATGTTTCTTTGCAACATCGCAAGGTCTAATGCTTTTTGATGGCAAAAAGTTTGAAAAACTTACCTCTGATATTGAGATAATAAATCAGATGATAGTAGATGACTATGGTCAGTTATGGACCGTTGGTTTTGCTGGAGTTAAAATATTAGATGTAAAAAAACGCAAACAAAAAAAATTAAAAATCAGAGGGGTAAATCTTAATCAGATAGTAAAGGCTTTATATTTTGATAAGGAATCAAATGTAGTATGGATAGGTTCGTATAGAGAGGGAATATTTGAATTAGAATCGGGAATTGTTCGCAATATTAATTTTGCTGATTTATTACTATCCGAAGTGCCTTCTGTAGTAACACAAAAAAATGATACAACCCTATATGTTGGAACAGATAAGGGGTCGTTGTTTGAAATGTCTGAAAAAAGTTGCAAAAGGATAAATTATAAAAGTACAAATGAAAAAGAAAATAATGCAATAGGTGTAATAAAATCGATATTAGTTGACTCTAAAAGAAATATATGGGTATGTTCCTATAATAATTTATATAAGTATAGCTATAAAAATAAAAAATGGCTTACTATAAAACTTGATATACGCGATAAAGTAATTCGTGATATTGTAGAGCTAAATGATGGAAAATATTTGCTAGGTACAGGTAACTCAGGTATTTATCAGATAGATAGTGATTGTAATATTTTATGTCATATTGATATCGGTAAAGGTCTTTTATCAAACTATGTACTGAGTCTTTCAAAAAGTGTTGATGGTAATATATTATATGTTTCAACTAATAAAGGTTTGAATTTAATACAAAAACAAAAAATTTTTAAAACATATAATGAAAATAATGGCCTTATAAGTAACTTGGTATTTAATACTTATCAAGATTCATCAAATAATATATGGGTTGCAACTATTGAGGGTATATCATTGGTGCAAAAGGACAGTATATATAATTTTGGAGTAGAATCAGGCTTAATAAATTACGAAGAAAGAGTGTTTGATATAATAGAAGATGATTATGGATATATGTGGTTGCCAACTATAAATAGTATTATTAGGATAAAAAAAGATGATTTTTTTCAATATGTTAATAAAAAAGTAGATAGGTTATCTTCAGTTCGTTTTAATAAATTAGATGGTATGACTAGCGATCAATTTATATCAGCAAGTAAATTAAAAAAATTAAGCAACGGATATATATCATTTAATAGTTTAAAAGGAATAAGTTTGTTAGACCCTAAACGAATAGCATCTATAATATTTAAGCCTAATCTGTTTATAAAGCAAATAAGTACAGAAACAAAAAATTATTTTAATGATGCAACATCAGAAAATTTAGTGTTTTCAGGTTCTGATAAATATTATAATATAGGATATGAATATGTTGATTTTGTTAATTATGATAAAGTTAATATCTATTATAAATTAATACCTTTTGATAATGATTGGCGAATAGCAAATAATAGAAACAGTATTAGTTATACAAATTTACCTTATGGTGAATATAAATTAATAATAAAAGTTGTATCAAAGTCTGAGAAGTCTGATAAATTACAAGATTTTATACAGTTCGAGGTACAAAAACAATGGTATCAATCAGTTTGGGTACAAGTATTATTAGTATTTCTATTTTTATTCATCTTTTATTTACTTTATCGTTACAGAACTTATAGAATAAAGAAGCATAATAGAGTATTAGCACGTATAGTACAAAAACGGACTAATGAAATACAGCAACAAAAAAATGCCTTAGAAAGAATTAATGCCTCAAAGGACAAAATGTTTTCAATAATAGGGCATGATTTACGAAATCCGATAGGAACAGCAAAAGAGTTTGCTAAATTGTTAAATGCTAAATATAAGGACATGTCTGATGATGATTTATCATCTATTTTTGAATCATTATCAGCAAGTTTAGATGGAACATACTCTTTATTAGAGAATTTGCTTGTATGGTCGAGAAACGAGCGAGGATTAATAGAATGTACCAAATCAGAATTTAATATAGGTAAGGTGGTAGATGACTGTGTTAAAATATTTACAGAAACAGCTGAAAAGAAGAACATAACGATAAACTATAATAAGATTCCTGCCGAATTGTTAGTAAATGCCGATAGAAATATGATTAATTTAATATTGCGTAATCTTTTGTCAAATAGTATCAAATTTACGGCAAACAACGGAAGTATAGATATTACAATAGAGTTAAAGCCTAAACCAGAGAATAATTGTGTGTTAATATCGGTAAGTGATACGGGAGTAGGAATTAACCCTAAAACTATAAAAGCGTTGCAAAATCATCAGAATGTAGAATCAACCTTTGGTACAAATTATGAGAAAGGTACAGGTTTGGGCTTATCTATATGTATGGAGTTTCTTCGTTTACATAATAGAACTTTACATATTGAAAATAATAAAGATAAGGTTGGAACAACATTCTCGTTCTGTTTAGATAAGGCTTAGATAAGGATTTCTGGCTTAGGTCTTTCACTTATTCATTAATAAAACCACCGCCAATTAGTCTGTCTCCAATATAAAAAGCAACGGTCTGACCTGGTGCAATGCTCCATTCATTAGGGATAAAAGTTACTTTTAGCAAGTTGTTATCAATAATTTGAATAATGCTTCGTGCAGCTTGTTTACGGTATCGTATTTTTGAAATTACTTCTTGCTTTATGTCATCAAGATTCTGGAAATTGTAATCCTTAACAAACATTTCAGTTTTATATAAATCATCCCTATTGCCAAGCACTATGGTATTGCTATCAGCTTGTATTTGAGTTATGTATAAAGCCTCGTTGGTAACTAAACCTAATCCGCGTCGCTGACCAACGGTATAAAACGGATAGCCTTTATGATGTCCTAATATGTTACCATTTTTATCAATAAACTTGCCTTTAGGTAGTTTTATATTGTCGGTTAGTTTGTTTAGTAGGTGGTGGTAGCTTTTGTTTGAGGCAAAACACATTCCTATGCTTTCTTTGTTTTTTTCTTTGTTAAAACCCAATTCTTTGGCAATATCATTTATTTGGGGCTTAGTATATTTGCCTAAGGGCAGAATTGTTTTTTGTAATATATCTTGTGTAATTCCCCACAAAAAGAATGATTGTTCTTTTTCCTCGTCTTTACCCTTGTGTATGTAATATAGCCCGTTCACTTGTTTTATAATGGCGTAATGTCCTGTTGCAATATATGGTATATCCCTAAGTTTAGCTTGTTCGTTTAGTATTGTCCATTTTATTTTGTTGTTGCATTGTACACATGGGTTTGGTGTCCTTCCATTCAGATATTCGTCCTTAAAGTAAGTTACTATATGTTGGTTAAAATGAGTACGTAAGTCTAAAATGATATGTTCTATATTTATCTTTTTTGCTAATTTTTTAGCTTCATAAACATAGTGGGGTAGAGGGTTGCAGTCTTTTTCGGTATCGTGCCATAATACAAAAGTAATCCCAACAACCTCGTAACCTTGTTGTTGCAGTAATATAGCTGATGTAAAACTATCAACACCGCCACTCATACCAAGTAGAACTTTCTTTTGCATATGTTTAGCTATTTTTTTATTCTGTAAAAATATCAAAATAAACAGAATAAAAAAAGGAACTGTAAAAAGCACAGTTCCTTAAAAAAGTACACAATGAAATTATTAATTTTTTGTGTTTTCTTATTTTTTACATTTCTTCTCAGTGTCGCAGTTTTTAGACTTTTCACACTCCTTAGACTTTTCACACTCCTTAGACTTTTCGCATTCCTTAGCTTTTTCGCACTCTTTATCTGATTTACATTCCTTAGCTGTAGCGTCTTTAATATAATAGCTAACAATAACAAAAGCCTCTTTGCTATCAGCTAATTCTTGTTTCCATTTCGCAATATTATCTAATATTTCTTGGTATTCTGCTTTGTGATGCTCGTCAGGGCTACCTTCAGGCTTAGCACCTTCTTTACCTTGGCTACATTCAACCTCATTTTCCTCTTCCATAGCCTTTTTTACTCTTTCCTCATAAGTATTAATATCTTCTTCCGACATTTTATGAGCAGTAACAGTTCCTGTAATTAAAATATCGTTTCCTTCTAATTCGTCAGAAAAACGGCCAATTTCTTCGCTAGCAATACAGTGAACTTGTTTTTCAGGGTCAGCTGAAAATATTTTAACTTTTTTGCCACCATGCTTACAAACATGGTCAACAGTACCTTTTATAGTAACTTGTTTATCAACCATTTCAGGAGCTTTTTCTAAAAATGTTTCCACTGTTAAAATTTCAGTGTCTTGTTTTTCAGCGTTGTTTGTTGCTGCTTCTTTTGTTTTTGTTTGATTACAACATGCTCCTAATAAAACAGTTGCAAATAGTAAATACATTATTTTCTTCATTTTTTTTAAAGATTTATGACTAAATATATAGTCTGTTATTATTAATTAAAGCATCGGAATATCCGATTTTTGTAAGGCGTAAAATTAGTTAAATTTAATTAAAAATAAACATTTAAGAATGTTTTTTTAGATATTTAAAATATTGTATTTTGTAAGTGTAAGATATACTTAAGGGTAAGGATAGTTTTTAGGAGTTTTTTATATTTTGTGTATATTTGTGTTACTTTTAGTTTTATTTATTACTTTAATTAAAGAGATTGTACAGTCGGAAGACCAAAGAATGCCAGGGTTGGAAGTTAACCCGAAAGAGTACGGCTTTTTAGGATATTAACAAATTATAAACCAATGAAAAAAATATTAATTATACTAACAGCACTAACCTTAATAACATCTGCGTGTAAAGAGGACGACGAAAGAACTTCCATTACAGGTAGTTGGAACTGCGAGGAGCAGTCCGATATCAATAGTTTACGCACATATCAAGTAAATATATTGCAAGACCCAGTAAATAATGAGTTTTACCGAATATATAACTTCCATAAGTTAGGACAAGACGAGGCTCATTCTGTTTTGTGCCGAAAAGATGCTAAAACGGGTAATCTGATTATTGAAAACTACAAGGTTGAAAATAGTGTGTCGATATTGCAAGCTACTGGCATAATTGCCGATGATTTCTCGGATATAAAATGGACGTATGAGCTAATTAGTACTAATGGAATTAAAAATACTGTTAAAGCAAGGTATTATTAAAAACTTTTTAGTTCGGCGTACAGTTTTTGTATAGGTAAGCCCATAACATTAAAATACGAGCCGTCAATTTTTTCTATTCCTATATAACCTATCCACTCTTGTATTCCGTATGAGCCAGCCTTGTCGTAGGGTTTGTAATTTTCAAGATAATACTCTATTTCATAATCTGTAATTTTGCTGAAATATACATCGGTACTTGCCCAAAAACTATGTTTCTTTTTATTGCTTTTTAAGCAGACGCCTGTGTAAACAGTATGCTTATTGCCCGATAATGTTTGTAGCATTTTTTTTGCATCGTCATAGTCTTTTGGTTTGCCAATTTCCTTATTATCAACCCAAACTATTGTATCGGCAGTTATAACTAATTCATTGTCTTTTAGTGTGTTGCTAAAAGGATCCGATTTTAATTCTGCCAAGAATAAAGGTATTTGTTCCCTTTGCAGGTGGTTGGGGTGGGTTTCCTCAACATCGTTTGTTTTAACTGTAAATTTTACGCCTAATTCTTTTAATAAATTCTGTCGGCGTGGTGAGTTTGAGGCTAATATGATGTTATATTTTTCTAGAAACATATTGAAATTGTAAGGTGTTACATACTCATAATATATCTGGCAAGTAAGGTGTATAATATACCAAATAGCATAACTATTTTTATGCAGATACTTATAAAATAATATTGTTTAGATGTAGATGCTCTGAATACCGAAATAACGCAAATTATTAAAGGTAAAACTATGGTTATCAGTAAATAAAATAGTGATAATGTATCTGATAAAAACATAAAATAAAAAGCCGATACGCATCCTATTATAACTGACAATATACTTGCAACAATCCATTTTACAGGAGTTATGCCCAAAACTATTGGTAAACTTTTACAATCGTAATTAATATCTCCTTCGTAATCTTCCATATCTTTAACAATCTCTCTAACAAGGTTAGTAAGGAATGCAAAACCAGAAAATGTTAACATCCAATAATATAGCACATTAAAGCTAATTCCTTTATCTGCAAGTAAATATCCGTAAGTTATGTTAAGTGGTTTAACATCAAAAAATGCAACTTGCAACGGAACTAAAGCAGTGAGTACCGATACTACAATATTGCCTACCAAAAACTGTTTTTTATAAGTGGTTGAATACATCCAAAAGATACCAGCTAAAGCCATGTACACAACAACTATCATAAAATTACGTAGTTGCCACGATAAATATGTTGCCAAAACAATAGCTAATCCGTTAAGTATAAAATGAATAATGATAGCTGTTCGTCTGTCAATTTTATTGCCTATAAGTACTTTTTTAGGGCGATTTATTGTATCAATTTTACGGTCGAAGTAATCGTTAATAACATATCCAGCACCACCCAACAGCATATTTATAATTACCACTATAAAAAATAAAGTGTCGGAAAAAACTAAATCCATATCAGGGATTGATAAGGTGTCGGCATAAGCATATTGCAATGCAGGTTGAATAATACCATAACGTAATAAATACATTGTCAGTGGTATCATTAACAAATTAGGTAAACGTAATAAGCGAAAATATTTTAGCATGTTTTTTTTGTTAGCAATTGTTATTACTTAATTTTTTCAATATACTCTATTATTTTATTGTATGTTAATCTATTGTGTTTGCAATCAAAATTTTCTATATCGTGTGAATTCAAAAATGCATTAAAGTCTGCACAGTCCCTAAAAATATTGAACTCAGCATTTTTGAAATCCCAAACTAATCCTTTTGTATTTACATAATAATCAGAGCCCTTGTTATTCATTATATAAATTCCAGAACTTACCAATCCTGCACTTATACCAGTTTTCCAATGATTAATTATACCAGCTTCTGTGTATAAATAATTTTTCCCACCTTTTAAAACTAAAACAAACTGGTTACTTGCTGATGTAGCTGGCGACAAAGATTTGTCAATCTTATTTTTATTGTCGATAATGGCTCCTGTTCTAAAGTATAGATTTCCATTATAAACAACAGCAAAAGCTTTCTTTATCTTTTTCCCAGATTCCAAATCAATAAAAAAGCATCTTCTAATTAATGTATCTACAGTCTTTTTAGGAAATCTATTTTTAACTCTAACTTTGTGCTTCAAGGAAGGAATTTTCTTAATGAAGTCCTCTTTAGTTTCATAAATTCCATTTGCATAATCCAGCTTGTCAATTTGTTTTACTGAAAAAACTTTCTGAGCATGAAGCTGTATAGTTGTGAAAAACATTAATAGTATTATAACATAGGTTCTAATCATATCTGTTTATATTATTTGTAAATTATCTTTTTATTACTTAAACTAAATAGGCTTATTTACACTCAAATAAACTTCCAAATAGCAATTCCGTAAAATTATTTTATATCAAACTTATTGGCAGATATATCAGCCCAATTGCCCTGAACTCTTAATACTTGTTCAATCACATCTCTTGCACAGCCCTCGCCACCATTTTTATGCGATATGTATTTTGCTAATTCCTTAATTTCAGGACATGCATCGGCAGGGCAAGTAGGCATTCCTACTTTTTTTAGAACAGGAAAATCAGGAATATCGTCGCCCATATACAAGATATTTTCATACTTAAGGTTGTATTTTTTACAAAAATCGTCCAATGAATCCATTTTATTAAACGATCCTGAATAAATATCCTTAATGGTAAGGTACTGCAAACGCTTTAAAGCACCAGTGTTATTTTTTCCTGCAGTAATTATGGCTATCGGATAATTTTTTGATAAGGCAAAACGCATTGCAAATCCGTCTTTTGCATTAAAGGCTCTTATTTGCTCGTCATTATCAAAGCAATATAATTTATTGTCGGTTAAAACTCCGTCTATATCAAAAGCAAAGGCTTTTATGTTATTCAAATACTGTTTAAAATTACTCATTGTTTTGTGTTTAGTGAACTGTAAATTTTTATTCATTGCAAATATAGATAATAGATTTAGTAATATTTAATGTTTAACGATTAATTTTTAATGGTTTTAAAGTTGTAGCTTTTGTTTGTTACTTGTAGTTTATTAAGTAATTCATTCACATATTATCATATTAACAAATTAAAAATATTTACTTTTGCAGAGATTAAAAAAATAATAAACTGTGATATTTCCGAATAATTTTGAGCAAAAGATTGATTTTAATAGGGTTAGAGGTCTGTTAATAAACGAATGTATAAGCGATTTGGGAAAAAAGCATGTTGAACAGATGCAATTCTCAACAAATTTTAATACGATAAACAGTCGTTTGCACGAAACTTTTGAGTTTAAACAGATATTAAATTCGGACAGAACATTCCCTACAGAAAATTATTTTGATATAAGCGAGGTATTAAATAAACTACAAATTGACGGTTATTTTATTGATATACAGTCGTTACATCGCACAAATAAGCTGTTGCAGACAAGTTTAGCAATAATCCGTTTTTTTGCACATACCGACGATGATGAATATCCAACCCTAAAAAATTTAGTCGCGAGTATAGAGGTGCCAGAGCAGGTTTGTTCAGTTATAAACCATATAATGTCGTCTGACGGACAGATTAAGGACAATGCATCGCCAGAATTAGCCGAAGTTAGAAAGGAGTTACGCCTAAAGCAATCAAAAGCAGGAAAGTTAATACATACCATTATCAGCAAAGCTCAAACCGAGGGCTGGGTTGATAAGGAAACAGCGCTATCGGTACGTAACGGACGTTTAGTTATACCCATACAAGCATCGTTTAAACGCAAAATACAAGGTATTGTTCACGACGAATCGGCAACAGGAAAAACTTGTTTTGTTGAGCCGATGCCTGTTGTGGAGATTAACAACCAAATAGCAGAGCTGGAGATAGAGGAACAACGCCAAATAAACAAAATTCTGAAAGCTGTTACTAAGGAAATTAAACCCTTTGTTTACGATATTGAGGATTGTATGCACTTGCTTGGGATATTAGATTTTACAAGGGCAAAAGCATTATTTGCGGTACATACAAACAGTACCTTGCCAAAGTTGGAGAATAAGGCATCGGTAAATTGGGTAAAGGCTCGTCATCCGTTACTATACTTGTCGCTAAAGAATGAAAACCGAGAGATTGTACCATTAAATTTACAGTTAGATAATGAAAATCGTATTCTATTAATTTCAGGACCTAATGCTGGGGGAAAATCGGTATGCTTAAAAACCACAGGTTTATTGCAATACATGTTACAATGCGGAATGCTTACTCCAGCATCTGATAAAAGTACAGTAGGTGTTTTTAATAATATTTTTATTGATATAGGCGATGAACAAAGCATTGATAATGACCTAAGTACATATAGTTCGCATCTTATGAATATGAAGTATTTTGTGCAAAAAGCCGATAACAAAACTTTAATTCTAATTGATGAGTTTGGAACGGGAACAGAGCCTATGTTGGGTGGTGCTATTGCTGAGGCTGTGCTTGAAAAACTAAACAGCTTACAAAGTTTTGGTGTGCTAACTACTCACTACACTAATCTTAAGCATTTTGCATCGCAACAGGACGGAATAACCAATGGAGCAATGTTATACGATGTACAGAAGTTAGAGCCTTTGTTTAGGTTGGAGATTGGTAAACCGGGTAGTAGTTTTGCCTTTGAGATTGCTCATAAAATAGGTTTATCGCAAGATGTAATAAAGAATGCTAAGGAAAAGATAGGGCAAGACCATATTGATTTTGATAAGCACTTAAAAGATATATTAAAAAATAAACGTTATTGGGAGCGTAAACGCGAAAATATAAGAAAGATAGAACGCCGAATGGAGGAGATGATGGAAAAGGAAAAAAGCGAACTTGAACAGGCTAACCTTATACGCAAACAGATAACGGAACAGACTAAAAATGAGGCGAAAAACATTTTACATAAGTCAAATAAGATAATTGAGCAAACGGTAAGGGAAATTAAAGAGGCTAAAGCAGAAAAAGAAAAAACAAAAATAGCACGGCAAAAACTTGATTCTTTTAAACAAGATATAGAGGGTAATAGCAATACGGCGGAAGAAGAGCGAATTAAACGTAAAATTGAAAAGCTAAAAAATAGGGAAAAGAAAATAAGTAAAAATAAGTCTGAGCAGAAAAATACTAAGCCAACAAAAACCGAGGTTCAGCAACCGATTACCATAGGTGCAAGTGTACGTATAAAAGGACAACAAGAGGTTGGTGAAGTTATACAGTTAGACAATAAAAATGCAGTTGTAGTATTTGGTAGTTTACGCACAAAAGTGTCGGTTAATAAGTTGGAACATTCGGCAGATAAGCAACGCAAACCAACCACAAAATCGGCAATGAGTTTTAGCCAAAAGATGGAGTTAGACCGAAAGCGTATCAATTTTAAACCGGGTTTAGATGTCCGAGGTAAACGCGTTGATGAGGCTTTGCGAATGATTACCCAATTTATTGACGAGGCAATAATGGTAGGTGTATATGAGGTTAAAATACTTCACGGAAAGGGCGATGGTATTTTGCGTCAGGCAATACGTAAATATTTATTAACTGTTGATGCCATAAAAAGTGTACAAGATGCTCATATCGACCATGGCGGTGCAGGTATTACTGTGGTTACAATGGTAGATTCTATTTAACTCAGATGCAAGACTAAAGATGCAAGTTGAAAGTTGAAAGATAAAAGAAACTTGCATCTTGAAACTGAAAAAGATGTCAGATATTTTAGCAACACATAAATGCAGATATAATAACTACTCATCGTATGTTCGTAATACGTTTGGCGGTAGGGTGCAGAAAGTATCTATAAACATAGGCTTTACTTGTCCTAATCGTGATGGAACAAAAGGTAAGGGCGGTTGTTCGTATTGTGATAACGATACTTTTAAACCTGGTTATTGCGAACCGCAAGAAACTATTACCCAGCAATTAGAACGAGGGATATCTTTCTTTGAAAAAAAATATCCAGACATGGAATATATGGCTTATTTTCAGTCATATACAAATACTTATGGCGATTTAAGTTATCTGCAAGAAATGTATGAAACGGCATTAAATTACCGTAAGATTAAAGGTTTAATTATTGGTACGCGTCCCGATTGTATTAATGCCGAAATTTTAGATATGCTAAAAACAGTCTGCGGGGATAAGTATCTGAATGTTGAATTAGGCTTAGAAAGTACACTGAACCGAACCTTACTTGCAATAAACCGTTGTCATACTTGGGAGGAGTCTTTAAAGGCTATTGAGCTATGTGCCGAAAGGGGAATTAAGGTTAGCGGACATCTGATTTTAGGTCTGCCTAACGAGAGTCATTCCGATTTTATTCATCATGCAAAAACAGTATCGCAATTACCTTTGCATACAATTAAACTGCATCAGTTACAGATAATTAAAAATACTCCATTAGCATATTCTTATCTGAAAAATCCTGATTCAATAGAGCTATTTAATCTTGAAAACTATATAGAAACAGTTGTTGAATTTTTAGAATATCTCAATCCAGATATTATTGTTGAGCGTTTTGTTAGCACCTCGCCAACCGAAAAGCTAATTGCCCCCAAATGGAATAAGGTAAAGAACTTTGAGGTTGTTGCTATGATTGAAAAAATGCTAAAAGAAAAGAATACTTGGCAAGGAAAGAAGTTTTTTTAATTGTCGAGATAATAGCTTGTAAATAAAAAAATACGCTTTAAATATAGTAACTTCATGTTAAGTAGTATATCTATCTGCTTAAAATCATTATCTTTGTAAAAAATTAAAACATACAATATGATAACATTAAAAGAAGGTGATAAAGCACCATTCCTAACAAAAGAAGATAAAGCAGATAATGGTTTGCAACAATTTTTAGGTAAAAAGATAATATTATTCTTTTACCCTAAAGATAATACACCGGGGTGTACAGCCGAGGCATGTAATTTACGCGATAATTATAAAGAATTAACCGATTTAGGTTATGAGGTTGTGGGCGTTAGTCCTGATAGTGAGGCGTCGCACGCCAAGTTTACTGAAAAACAAAATTTACCTTTTCAGTTAATTCCTGATACCGAAAAAGAAATATTAAAAGCTTACGGTGTATGGGGGCTAAAAAAAATGTACGGACGAGAGTATGAAGGTGTTTTTCGCACCACTTTTGTTATTGATGAAAATGGTGTAATTCAGCATCTTATAAAAAAAGTTCAAACAAAAGACCATACAGCTCAAATATTAAAACTTTTAGATAAATAGTATATTTTAGTTGAAAGGATTTGTGTATATTTGGGTATGGTAAATTAAATAAAAATATACAAATGGAAGCTTATAGATTTGAAACAAAAATATTGGAAGATGGGATTATACAAGTTCCTGATATCCAAAAACTAAAAGATAAAAATGTAGAAGTTGTATTGCTTATTAAACAGCCTCAAATAGAACAAAAATCAAAAGAGCAAGAAACCCAAGAATTTATTGACAAGTGGTTTGGTTTTTTTTCAGAAGTAGATACAGAAGATGTAAGGTATAATGCAATAATAGGCAAAGGGAAATAAAATTCCTCTTGATATTTTAATTTGAAATAGATGAACAGAATACTCTTAGATACTAACATTATATTAGATATTGCATTACAACGCTCTGAGTTTGGTGAAGATGCTAAAAAGTTAATGCTTTTTATAGCAAAACATAAAATCAATTCATATATAACAGCATCATCAATAACAGATATTTATTATGTCTTGAAGAAAGAAAAAGGGCATACGCACTCAATTGATTTTTTGAAAAACTTAATACAACTAATAAAAGTATTTGGGGTAGATGAGGAAATAATAATCTGTGCCCTCAATTCAGAAATGCAAGATTTTGAAGATGCTGTTCAAACAGAAACTGCAATAAGTAATGGTGTAGGCATATTAATTACTAGAGATAAAAAAGATTATAAACATTCAGGCTTAAAAATTTTTAGTCCGATAGAATATATGAATGAATTTATACAACCGTAATTAATACTAAAATATTGAGCCAATTGTTATCAAATGTTAATAAGTTTATTTCATTTGTGAATTAATTGATTTATTTAAAATCGTTTATTTTATCATCAACTTGTATTTTTGTTAAAAATAATAGTTTTATGTCAGTTAATGCTCAAAAATATAAGATGCTTAAACGTAAACATAAAAAAGCAATTCTTTTTAATGAATATGAGATGAATGCTTTTAATCGTTATTGTAAAAAATTTAAGATAAGTAATCAATCTCAGTTAATTAGAGAGGCTTTGTTCTCTAAGGTAATACAGGGTTTTGAAGATAACTACCCAACTTTATTTTCAAATGAAGAACTTAAAAAGTTAGAGAATTATAGTTAGTTATGGAAGAACAAGTATTCCAATTAAATAGTAAGTTTGATTTTATTGCCCTTAATCAATTATTAAAAGCCTTGGGTTGGGTTGAGAATGGTGCAATGGCAAATACAGTAATTGCTGAGGGTATGGTAACCTTAAATGATAACTTAGAATTACGTAAACGAGCAAAAATACGCGAAAATGATGTGGTTTCATTTAATGGTGAAGCAGTTAAAGTAATAAAATAAGTGTATTTCTATTTTTTTAAGAATGCACTAAAGCATAAAAAAAAGCTGTCCAAAAAAGGGCAGCTTTTTTCTTTATAAACGTTATATAGTTATTATTCAACAACTTTTACATTTATAGCAATAGGTCCTTTTTCGCTATCTTGAGTTTCAAATTCAACTTTCTGACCCTCTAAAATAGTGTTAGTACCTTCGCTTATTCCAGAACGATGAACAAATATTTCATTCTCATCGCTAGATGTAATAAAACCATATCCCTTGGTTCTATTATACCATTTTACTGTTCCTTCCATAATTGTTATATTAAATAAAAGATTACATAATTATTATTGGCGTTCTCGTGCTTCGTTAACGCGCATTTTTCTACCTTCTAATTCGGTATCGTTTAATGATTCTATTGCATTTTGTGCAGAATTATTGTCCTGCATGTCAATAAAACCAAAGCCTTTACTTTTTCCAGTGAACTTATCTACAATTACTTTTGCAGAAGTTACTTCACCATATTGTTCAAAAACTCTTTTTAAGTCTTCTTCATCTACACCATAGTGTAGGTTTCCTACGTATATATTCATGTTAAAAAAATTACATTATAAAAAATAAGGTGTATTTGTAACTCAATAAAAATGTTGTTTGTATGTTGTTTGGTAGGGTTAAAATTGTCCTTATTTACTTTATATTATCAGACAATCTTAAACTTATGAAGAAAATTATCTAATGATGTTCTGACAAAGATAATCTATTTTTATTGTTTTCAAACAATTTATAAAAAAAAATATTTTTATTTTATTAATTATGGGAGTATTATAATCTTTTTTCTGTTAGATGAGATGTATTTGTGTGGGAGAGAGGAATAAAAAAAAACTTGAAAGCACTGCTTTCAAGTTTTTTTATAATGTGTATTTGAATACTATTTATTTACTCTGAAAGTTTCGTCTCCGTTTTCAAAGAAATTGATTATTTGGTTTACAGCAGCTATACCAGCATTGATATTCGCTTCAGCTGTTTGAGCACCCATTTTCTTTGGAGTAAAGAAATAACGACCTTCAAATTCTGCATACGCATCTTTGTTATCAGGAGCTATGTCTGAAACATATTTGAAGTCAGCTCTTTCTTTCATTAATTTAATCATATCTTCTTCGTGGATAACTTCTTTACGTGCAGTATTAACTAATACAGCACCTTCTGGCATTTGCTTTAGCAAGTTGTAGTTTATTGATTGCTTAGTTTTGTCGTTAGCAGGAATGTGTAACGAAACATACTGACATGTTTTGTATAAATCTTCCTGATTTTCAATAACTTTAACTCCGTCAGCTTCAATAACTTTAGCGTCGATAAATGGGTCGTGAGCATACACTTCCATACCAAACCCTTTTGCTATTCTTGCAACGTTTTTACCTACGTTTCCGTAAGCGTGGATACCAATTTTCTTGCCTTTTAATTCAGTTCCAGCTTTTCCGTTGTATAGGTTACGAGCCATGTAAACAGTCATGCCTAAAACTAATTCAGCAACAGCATTTGAGTTTTGCCCTGGAGTGTTCATTGCTACCATATTGTTTGCAGTAGCTGCAGCTAAGTCAATGTTATCGAAACCAGCACCAGCACGTACAATTACTTTTAAGTTTTTAGCAGCGTCTAACACTTCTTTTGTTGCTTTGTCGCTACGGATAATCATAGCATCAACATTGGCAACGGCGTTTATTAACTCTTGCTTATCAGTATATTTTTCTAATAATTCTATTTTGTAGCCTTTGTCTTCGGCTATTTTTTTCATTTGATTAACCGCAGCACTTGCAAAAGGCTTTTCGGTTGCTATTAATATTGTCTTCATTTTTTTTTAAAGTTTTTTTAGTTTTTAGTAAAAAGTATTGAGCATTCAGTTAAACTAAATACTCAATACTAATAACCTAATACTATTTATGGTTTGCTTCAAAATCTTGCATACATTTTACTAATGCTTGTACGTCCTCAACAGTACTAGCATTGTAAGTTGATGCGCGGAAACCTCCAACAGAGCGGTGTCCTTTAATTCCTACAATATTTCTTTCAGCAGCAAAAGCTAAGAATTCATCTTGTAATCCTTCTTTACCTTCAGCCCATACAAAAGGAATGTTCATTCTTGAACGAGAACCTTTTTCAACAGGAGCAGTGAATAATGAGTTTCTGTCAATTTCACCGTAAAGTAGGTCAGCTCTTTCAATAGCTAAAGCTTCCATTTTTTCAACACCACCCATTGATTTAACCCATTTAAGAGTTTCTTTGAATGCAAAGATGTTAATACAAGGAGGGGTGTTAAACATTGAACCTTTTTCTACGTGAGTAGAGTATTTTAACATAGTAGGTATTTTGCGGTCAGCTACTACTTTTTGTAACATATCGTCGCGGATAATTACGAAAGTACAGCCTGAAGGACCCATATTTTTTTGAGCACCACCGTATATCATAGCATATTTTGAAACGTCCACTTTACGGCTCATAATGTCTGATGACATATCAGCGATTAATGGAACAGGACAGTCTAAATCTTCAAAAATCTCAGTACCTCTAATAGTGTTGTTTGATGTTATGTGTAAGTAATCAACGTCAGTAGGTATGTTAAATCCTTTTGGATAGTAAGTATGATTTTTGTCTTCAGACGATGCTATAACTTCTACTTCGCCAAATAATTGAGCTTCTTTAATAGCCTTGTTTGACCAAGTACCAGTGTTTACATAAGCTGCTTTTGTTTTTAAGAAGTTGAAAGGAATCATAGCAAATTGCATACTTGCACCACCACCTAAAAATAATACGTGGTAGTTATCAGGAATGTTTAAACACTCTTTGAATAAAGCAACTGCTTCGTCGATAACTGCTTGGAAATCTTTACTTCTGTGCGAAACTTCTAATATTGATTGTCCGCTATTTCCTAACTCTGTAACAGCTTTTGCTGTGTTCTCTAAACAAGGGTCTGATAATTTACAAGGACCTGCATTAAAAATATACTTTCTCATAAAATTTTATTTTTACAAATTAATAATTCATTTAAAATTGTGGTTGCTAAAGTATATAAAATAATAATATGCAACATCATTTTTTTGTAGAATAAAAACTATTTTACAACATATATTTTTGAGAATGTGGTGGGTAAATTTATGACTCCTTAATTGTAGAATATTTTATGTAATTAAGATAGGGTGTCGGGAGCTTTAAGGGGCATAGTTTGTTCTTGTTATTTTATTATTTAGTTAAGGAGTCAATTATTTTCTTAATCCGTTTGCTATTCCATTTTGCTAATCCACGTTTTTGTATAATTATTTTGCCTTCTTTAGATATTAAAAAAGTGGTTGGTAGTGAATTACATTTTAAATCGTTAGGGTATTGAGTCTTTGGAAAATATACTGGGAAGTTGTAATTTTTATTTTCTAAAAAAGTTTTTACTTCTTGTTTGTTGTCGTTGGTTATGAACAAAAATGCAACGTCTTGTTTGTATTCGTTGTATAAATCTTGCAAACTGCTCATTTCAGCAATACATGGCGGACACCATGTTGCCCACATGTTAATTAATATTACTTTGTTTTTTAAATCGGCAAAGTTAATTGTATTGCCTTGCATATCGGTTAGTTGCCATAGATAGCTATTTTCGTTTAATGTAGCTTGTTCTTTATTTATATGTGGCTGATGTATTATTAATGTAGGTTTTAGTATAAAAGCCATTGTATCCTTTCGGGTTTGAGGTATTGCTATTAAAATAATTAGCACTAATATTATAATATCAATGGCGATGCTTAGTTTTGATTTCTTTCGGAAGTAATTTTTTAACATTTTTGTGTTTTTATTTTTTGTAAAAAAATAAAGCGGTAAAAACACCGCTTTATAAATTTTATCCTAAGTAGGCTTTTAATAATTTGCTTTTTGTTGTGTGTCGTAATCGTCTGATAGCTTTTTCTTTTATTTGACGGACACGTTCACGTGTTAAACCAAATTTTTCGCCTATTTCTTCTAAAGTCATTTCTTGGCATGATATACCAAAGAATAGTTTTATAATATATCTTTCGCGTTCGGTAAGTGTGGCTAAAGCTCGTTCAATTTCACAACTTAACGATTCGTTTATTAATTGGTTGTCGGCTATTGGCGAATCAGTATTTTCTAATACGTCTAATAAACTATTGTCCTCGCCTTCAACAAACGGTGCGTCTACCGATACGTGTCTGCCTGATACTTTTAAAGTATCCATTATTTTTTCTTTTGGTAAGTCTAACTCTTTGGCTAACTCCTCAGGTAGTGGGTTGCGTTCATTTTCTTGTTCAAAACGTGAATGAGCTTTGTTTATTTTGTTTAATGAACCCACTTGGTTTAATGGTAGGCGTACAATCCTCGATTGCTCGGCAAGTGCTTGTAATATTGATTGGCGTATCCACCAAACTGCATACGATATAAATTTGAATCCTCGTGTTTCGTCAAATTTTTCAGCAGCTTTTATTAGTCCTAAGTTTCCTTCGTTAATAAGGTCGGGTAGGCTAAGTCCTTGGTTTTGATATTGTTTTGCTACAGAAACTACAAAGCGTAGGTTTGCTTTTGTTAGTTTTTCTAATGCTATGCGGTCTCCTTTGCGTATTCGTTGTGCTAATTCTACTTCTTCTTCTACTGTAATTAATTCTTCTTTTCCTATCTCTTGTAAATATTTGTCTAAAGAAGCACTCTCACGGTTAGTGATTGATTTTGTTATTTTTAGCTGTCTCATTCAAAAAAATGTATTTAGTATATGTTGTTAAATTTTGTAAAATAATATTAGTTATACGTAATTTTTTGTAAAAGGTTACAAAATTATGCAATATTTTTTACTTTTTGTGATTTATATAACAAATAATTTATAAAAAAGTTTAGTTTTTTATCCATATATGCTTTGTAATATTAAAGGTAGAGTTTGTTTTTTATTGTTTCGGATTATGGTAATGTTTATTTTGTCTTTCGGACGAAGAATGCCTATTGTAGCTTGTAAATCTGATGGTTTATTAATTGTTTTATCATTTATTTTTATAATAATATCTCCAGATTTTAATCCAGCTTTGTGGGCAGCACCGTTTTTTATTACCGAATAAATAAAAACACCATTTGTACGTGTTACTCCATATTTTTTTACTTGTTGTGAATTTATGTTAAGAATACTTACGCCGATTATGGCACGTTGTACTGAGCCAAACTCAATAAGGTCGGATACTACTTTTTTTGCAATGCATTCGGGTACGGCAAATGAATAGCCTGAAAATGAACCAGTAGGACTAGCTATAGCTGTATTTATACCTATTAGTTCTCCTTTTGTATTTACTAATGCTCCGCCACTATTACCGGGGTTTACTGCTGCATCGGTTTGTATAAACGATTCGATGGCAGTATGTTTATTTATTATGTTAATTGAACGCGATTTTGCACTTACTATACCTGCTGTAACTGTTGAGGCTAAATTAAACGGGTTGCCAACTGCTAAAACCCATTCGCCTACTTGTATTTTGTCGGAGTTGCCCCATTTTAAATATGGGAAGTTTGAACCCTCAATTTTTATTAATGCAATATCGGTTGTTGGGTCAGTGCCTATAACCTTTGCGTTAAATGTGCGTTGGTCATTTAGAGTTACTTCTAAGGCATCGGCACCTTTTATAACGTGGTTATTTGTAACAATGTATCCGTCTTCTGAGATAATAACACCGCTACCTGACGACACTATTGGCATATCTTGTTTTGAATAAGAAGGCTTGCCAAATAAAAAGTTATAAATAGGGTTGTCGTATTTATTTACCTGACTACGTATTTTTACGTGAACAACAGCGTGTGTAGTTTTTTCAGCAGCTTTGGTAAAATCTAAATCTTTATTTATTTGTGTTATTTTGTTGGGGCTTTGTATGCCTTGTTCTGTATGTACTTGTTGGTTATTAGGGTAGTATGTTTCTGTTATCTTTATATATGATAAAACAGATACAATGCCACCTAATAATGATGCTAATAGTAATGTTAAAAATCTTTTCATTTGTATGTTATTTTTTAGGTTTTATGTGTTGGATTTTATCCCTTTATTGTCGTTTTTTTATCATTATTACTAATATTATTTTGTAATATTTTACATAAAAAGAAATCAAAATCTGAATTTTATTGTAAAGAACATTAATTTTGAACAAAATATTGTATTTTTACGTTGCGTTAACAATAATTTAACATTTCCTTAATTGATTCTTTTAAGAAACAGACTATATCTGAGATTATTATTGAGATACACAATCAGAATGATTGAAATTAAATCTTACTCAATATGGTCATAAATTTTGAAAAGAGAAAAAATATTCAAAACTTTAAAACATGCAAACTAAAATAAAATTTTATAAATATGAGGGTACGGGTAACGATTTTATTCTTATTGACGGAAGAAATCAAAATGTATCATTATTAAATAATGCAAAAATTAATGGTTTGTGTGATAGGCGTTTTGGTATAGGTGCTGACGGGCTTATTATTTTAAAGCCGAGTACAAATTATGATTTTGAAATGGAATTTTATAATTCCGACGGTAATTTAGGAACAATGTGTGGTAATGGTGGACGTTGTATTGTTGCTTTTGCTAAGTTTTTAGGTATAATTAATAAGGAAACAACATTTTTAGCTCCAGATGGAGAACATTATGCAGTAGCTGAGGATGCGGATTTTATATCATTAAAAATGGCAGATGTAACTGAAATACAACATCATGAGTTAGGTTTGTTTATAGATACAGGTTCGCCACATTTATTAATATTCAGTAATATTGATGATAATAAAAAAGCTTATGCCGAGGGTTATAAAATAAGATATAGTAGCTTGTATGCAAAACAAGGCGGAGTAAATGTAAATTTTATTAAACAGCAAGAAAATAACATATCGCTGATAACTTACGAACGAGGTGTTGAGGATATAACCTATTCGTGCGGAACGGGTAGTGTTGCAACGGCAATAGCGGTTAATGTGAGGTTTAATAAACAATCGCCGATATTAGTTGATAATATAGGAGGTGGGTTAGAGGTAAGTTTTACTAAAGAGCAACAACACTATACAAATATTTGGTTAAAAGGCTCAGCCAAGCAAACATTTGAGGGTGAATTTATGTTGTCCGAAAAAAAAATAATAAAATAAATTCTTTATAAAGTTTGAAAACAAAAAATATTTCATACATTTACTACCTTTAAATAAAAGTAGCAACCCAATAATAATATTATGACAAATAACGATTCTTTATTTCCTTTGTTTAACGGAATGGTTAAAGGTAATTTGAATTATATTTATAGAGGTGTTTTTACTCAAAGTATAACGGATAATATTTTATTGTTTGCGGAATCAAAATTAGATGAGGTTTCGGAAAATAATAAGATAAAAAAACGCGTATTTACCATTATGGTTGAGGGCTTGCAAAACATCACGCGTCATCAGGAAACGAATTCATTTGAGGGAATGAGCGAAGAAGGTGTTTTCTTTATGCAAGATGTTGAAAATCATTATTATATAACAACAGGAAACCCTATATATAATGATAGTATACCAAAACTTACCGAGCAACTAAATAATATTAATAGCTTAAATCCAGAGGAATTAAAAAAATATTATAAAGAAGTTTTAAGAAATAATATAATTTCAAATAAGGGTGGTGCAGGATTAGGATTAATTGAGATAGCTCGGAAATCGGGCAATAAATTAATTTATGATTTTGTTAAGTTAGATGATACATATTCTTACTTTTATTTAACAACAGAAATACAACGAAAAAACTTAGATGAACCAGTTGTTAAGCAGGTTGATTTTTTAGAGGATGTAAAGGTTTTTCATAAAGAGATAATAGACAAAGACATTCTACTTATTTTTAATGGAAAATTTGACCAAGAAAGTTTATTAAACCTACTATCGCTTATTAATAATTATATATCGGACGACCAATATTCTTTAAAAAAGAAGTTTGTTACCGTAATGGTTGAGTTGTTGCAAAATATAGTTCTACATGGTGCAGCAATTGATGATAGTAATGCTAAATTAGGAGTTTTCAGTATAAATAAATGTAAGTCTTCTTATTGTTTGCATACGGGTAATTATGTTACAAAAACAGAAGTAGATGCTTTGGTGGACAATATAGAGTTAATAAATAGTTTGTCGGAGCAAGAAGAAAAAGCAATGTTTGAGAAAAAACTATTTAATTTTGAAGATGATGATAGAGTTACAGGTGCTGGTTTGGGGTTGTTGTTTCTAAAACAGAAATCAAAACAAAAGTTAAATTATAAAATAACCGATTATAACGAAGAGTATTCATTTTTTGAAATACGAGTTTGTATACAGTAAATATGATTGATAATTTAATTATACAAAGTACTGATGATACTCCTTATGTGGAGTTTGATATCCAAAAAAATATTTTTTGCATTAAAGGTAAATCGTTGCCAGAGGTGGCAATGGATTTTTATGCCGATATTATTGAATGGTTTACCCAATTTAAAATGGCATGTAAAAATAAGGAGATAACTATTGATTTTAATTTGGAGTACTTGAATACATCGTCGGAAAAGCAAATTGCTAAATTGTTGTTGGAGGTGCAGGAAAGTGTAAAGGTAGGTAATAAAATAAAAGTGCGTTGGTTTTATTATAAAGATGATGATGATATGAAACAATCGGGGTTGCGATTTTTTCGCCTTATGAAATTAGATTTTGAATTAATAAGCTATTCTGATTAAGCCTACCTAACAACAAAACGCACTGTTGAACGGCTACGTTGTTCCAATAAAATTTCTCGGTTGTTTATTACTTTTTGTTCGGCTTTGGGGGTTGTGTGTCTTACCGATATTAGCTCTAAGCAATCGTTATATTTTACATCGTAGAATTTGCGTAACTCTTCAATAGCATTTTCTATTCCATTAAATACCTTGCCTTCAGTAACAATATTAAAACTTATTGCACTGTTTTGCATTATGTTTACCTTTATCTTATTTTTTGCAAGTAGGGCAAATATATGACTTAAATTTTCTTCAACAATAAATGAGAAGTCTAAAGGTTTGATGCTTATTAATACCTGATTTTGCTTACGCATAAAAACAGGGCTATTACCATTATTTTGTGTGTTACTAATAATAGTTCCTTGGTTCTGTATGTCGTCAAATGAACGGACTTGTAGTGGTATGTTTTTGTTTTGTAATGGTTTAATTGTTTTGGGGTGTATTACTTTTGCCCCAAAATACGTAAGTTCAACCGCCTCTAAGTACGATATTTTATTTAGTTTTTCAGAATTTGGAATCCATTTAGGGTCGGAGCATAATATACCTGGTACATCTTTCCATACAACTACTTTTTCGGCATCTAACATGTTGCCTAAAATTGCGGCTGTGTAGTCTGACCCCTCTCTGCCAAGTGTGGTTGTTAGGTTTTTGCTATCCATACCTAAAAAGCCTTGTGTTAAGTAGGGTTCCGAGTTGGCATTATTGAAGTTCTGCTCTATTAAAGTCTTGCTTTGTTCCCAATATACATTAGCCTCACGATGATTATCGTCGGTTTTTAAACTGTGTCGGATATCGGCAAAGTTAATTTTATAACCTACGCTATTTAGATATGCGTGTATTATTTTAGATGAAAATATCTCGCCGAATGAAACTGTTTGGTCGTAATCAAAATCAAAATTAGTGTGTGTTAGGCTATTTAGCTGGGTGGTTAAATTTGATAGTAGTTCATCAATTTCAGCATGTATAGGGTGTTCTTTTGTAAATAAATCGGTTAGTATGTTTTTGTAAAATGAGCTTAGTTCATCTAGTAATGTACTGAACTCGGCTTTGTTGTAAGCCTGTTTTAATATGTTTTCAAGCAAATTGGTGGTTTTACCCATAGCCGATACTATAATAATACCATTATTTATATGTTGTTTGCAGATATTTGCCATGTGTTTTATGGCATTGGCATCTTTTATTGCGGCTCCTCCAAATTTGTTAATCTTCATATATTTTAATGTGTTAATGTGCTAATTTGCTAATGTGTTAATTTGTTATGCTACAACTCTTAAATTCAGTTAGTTATTTGCAAAATTGTTTAATGGCATCGTCAGCTTTTGCAAAACCATATAAGTCGGCTTTATGAAAATCGGAGCAAGATAAGTTATATTTTTTTTGTTTCCGCCTAACCATTGCTCTTTTATAAAAAAGTTCTCCCATTGTGGGAAAAAAATCTAAAGCCATGCTGTAATCTTTTTCGGCAAAATCAATAGCTCCCGATTTAAAGTAAACATCGCCACGCTCAATGTATAGCTTGGGATTATTTGCTCCGTTCTCTATAGCTAAGTTATAGTTTTTTAATGAGTTAAGGTAATCTTTATTATAATAAAATATCTTGCCTGCAAGCGAATATGTTTTAGCATCGTTACTGAAACGTAATATATTGGTAATTATTTTGTTTGCCTCTTCTTCTTTGTTGGTATGTAGGCATATTTTTGCTTTTAACAGAAAATAATCGGCTTTGGTAGAATCAGCATTTAATGCTGAGTTTACCGATTGTAAAGCTTTGCGATATTGTTTGTTTTCTGTTTGTATTTTGCTTTTGATAAATAGATACTCAGCATTTTTAGGTTGTCGGTTTAGTGCCTTGTTTATATGCTGTAAGGCTAATTTGTAGTTATTTGTTGCGTAGTAATTTAATGCTAATAACTTATTGTTTTTGTGGTTGTTAGGTAGGTCTTGTAATAAGTTAATCGATTCTTCGTAGTTTTTTATTCTGAACTCGTACAGAGCATCATTGAATTTAAGCTCATTTTTTGAGTACCAATCTTCCTTCCATAAGGTAATCCATTCTACCGATTGCTCGATGTTGCTAAATGCTTTGTTGGTTTTTATCTCGCTGATAGTTAGTTTTTTACTCTGCTCTAAATATGCTTGTAGGTGTTCGCAAGATATTTCTGCCTTGTTTAACATAGCATAGCACTCTGCTAATTCTAAGTTGTATAGTTTTGGATTTTTCTGGTTTAGTTCGGTTAAAATATTTGTTGCTTTAGCTATTTGGTTAAATTGCATTAGTGCTTTTGCATATTCGTATTTTAGCTTGTTGTAGTCCGATTTTTCTTCTATCTGATTATAAAAATCAATTGCTTTTTTTGCTTGGTTGTGTTTTATAAAAGTATTCATTATTAGCTTGTTATTGCATTGCGAATAAGCAATTTTAAACAAGCTAAGCAGAGCTAAGCTAAATAAAATAATATGTTTTTTTGTTAATTTCATTTATTTGTAATGTGATAATGTGTTAATGCGATAATTTGTTAATGTCCTAAAAAGCTGTGGATTTTCGGTTATTCTGGTTTCTAACATTTTACAACTATTATCTTTATTATTTATTGTTAGGTTTCTGTAAATTTTTTTGTTTATGGAATACATGAATGAACCCTACAACATTTCGTTCTTCTTTTCCAGATATTCGTTTTTCAACCAAGTCGCAAACGTAATAATAAACCCCCGGAGTTACTAATTTATTCGATTGTTTATTTGTTCCGTTCCAATTGATATTTGGATCGGTTGTTTCATATACTAAATTACCCCAACGTGAATATATTTTTATGTCAAGTTTTTCGATAAACCGAGAAACAATAAACTCAGGTGTTATGGGGCGGAACAAATCATTTATTCCGTCATTATTTGGTGTAAATACGTTTGGTAATTCAAAATAGTTACAGTTATCAACACAAATTGAGTTTGACGGTTTGCTCTCGTTATTATTCATGTCGGTAGCTGTTACTACATAACATCCAGCAGGAAAATCTTTTAATATATGTTTGTAATTTAAAATGTTAGCATCTAAAACCGAATCAATTAAATTGAATTTGGAGTTTGTGTTTTCAGCAAAATATATTTTATATTTTAATATTTCATCGGTAGGCGATTGCGGTTGCCAATTTAGCCAATTAATAAATGTTTCGCAGTCCGACTCAACAGTTAATATGGGGGCTGGAGGCGGAGTGGTGTCGTTAGGTATTCCGCAATTCTGATGCGAGTGGTTTATAAGTGGTTTCTTTATTCCGCTAAGGTTGTAACTTCCAATGGTTTTTACTCGGTAACAGTATTCCTGATTATTATTTAAGTTTTTGTCGGTATATGTGTTGTTGTTTGCAAAGCCAATGCTGTCAAATGTTGCCGAGGGATTATCTTGTCGGTAAATAATGTATTTGTTATTTGTCCAAGGTATATTTCCAGCAGTATTTAAGTGTATGGTTTTGTTTGATACAGATATGTTTAAAAAGGTGCTACTTGCCCACATTGGCGGAACGGTTAAACCGTTGTTATTGTGTATTTCTATCTGATATAGATAAGGAAATTCAAAGGTATTAAGGTTTTTGTCGGTAAAAGTTGTGTCGTTTAGCGAAGGAAGTGTGGCTATTGTTTTAAAGTTGTTTGGTGTAAGTGAGTTACATCGTTTTACTATGTATTTAAGTGGAGCAGGAAATAAAGTAGAGTCGAACGATTGTGGTTTTGACCACTCTACATATATCTCTCCGTTAGTTTTATGGTGCTTGGTAACGCTTACGTTAGTAATAATAGGCATTCCGCGTTTTAGTTCTGCACAAACCTCTTCCGATGCTTTACTCTCCGATTTATCTTGAAAAAAAGCAGTTACCATATAGCAATAGGTAAATCCTTGTGTTAATCCCATTTTGTTGTTGTCGTCAATAAATGAGGTTATGTCGGAGTCAGTTATAGTTGCAATTCTTTCGTAACCAGTATATTTAGGTACTCCTGTTTCGCAACTGTCAGGCGTAAAGCCAAAATATGATTTCTTTCTGTAAATATAAAAACCTTGTGCCTGTGGGCAGGTGTAGTTGTCCCACGATAAGCTGATGTTATTGTAACCTGTTGTTGTAACGATGTTTTGTGGGGCAGGGGCAATAACTTTTATTAAACAAGCCATTTGGTCAACTAAAGGAACGGTGGCGTTTTTGTCGGTAGCCTTAAATAATACTAAATAGGGTGCTTTACGGATGTGTGAGCATTTTGTAGCCCAAGTAAATTGCCCAGTTGCTTTTTTAGGGTTATTATTTGGGGTAAATATGGCTGAGTCGGGTATTGAAAAAACTCCCCCAGTGGCAGACATAACAATATCTTCGTTATCCTTATCGGTTGCTTTTACTGTAAATTTAAGGGTGTCGCCAGCAACTACACATTTAGGTTTTATTGAGTCGATAATAGGAGGGTGGTTTTTTGAATCAAAAACCTCAATTTGCATATCTCGTGTTATTTGTCCTATTTTTATACCTTTTCGCCATTCCTCAATAAAAAAAGCTACGTTGTATATGCCTGTTTGTGTGGGGCTATCCCATACCAAATCACCACTTATTGCATCAATGTATATAGGTTTATTGCTTGAATCAGGAAATTTGTAGCTAGGTATTGGTTTGCCATTTTCGCCAGTACAAACGGTTAATTTGTATGATAGGCTATCGCCATCGGGGTCAAATGCAGCTGGGTTATGAATAAACTTGCGGTGCATAGCAGCCTTATCTACAGGAGGATTAAGTAGTTTTGGGGTGCTGTTAAATCCTACAATGGGGTTTATTTGTAAAATGGTTTTTATTGAGAATACAACGGTTACTGAATTGGGTATGTTGCCAACACCCTCGTTGCGGTTAGGGTCTTCAACTACAATTTGATATGTTCCCGGTCCGGGGAAGGTGTGTTGTGCAAGGTAGCGGTTTTTTCGGTAATAATCGGGTAAATCAATGTATTGGGCTCGTTTGACATTGCTGTAAGTGTTGTCCCCCCATTTTACTGTTAATTCAGGGCGGTCGGCAGGGCTTACTCCGTTTGATGTGGTTTTTGTATTGGTAAAGGTTATTACCTCAAATTCAAAGGTGTAGTCCGATATTTGTCGGTAGGTAATTTCTCCAGCACGGTTGTGTGTTGAGTGGGCAATGTCGGTAGCTAACATTACAAGAATTAGTGTAAATATTATTTTGATTGCCTTATTCATAATTTGTTGTTTATATGCTATTTATAGTTTCTTTTAGAAATTACCTGCAATCTCCGATTCCCAATTATTACGTGCGTTTAGTTGTATGCCCTTTTCATTACCTTTATTGCTAATGATAATTAGGTTGTTTTGGTCGTGAAAACAATCAGCTAATAACTTGCTTACTATACTAATAGATGTCGGTTGTTCTTCTATTTTTATAGTATAATTAACCCAAATATTTTCAGTATTGCTTTTTATTTCTTTCAGTGTTAATTTATGTTGCTTATTGTTTAGGCTTATCTTAAAGTTTGCTTTAATATATGTGTCTATTTTATTTTGCGAATTATTTGAGTTTAATTTTAGATGATTGGTCATATCATCGGCAAATAATTTTATTGATATTTCAGCTTTATTCTCAGAAAAATCAATATTAGTAATTGAAAAATGTAACGGATGAGAATACCCTGATAATGCCAATAAACAAAATAATATTACTAATCGGAAACGCATAATAGTTATCTGTTAGTAATCTCTAAAAATGCAAACTTCTGCGTTGTTTCAAAAATTTAAAATCCTCATTTACAATAGTAAACTGCGGTTTAAAATTTTCTTACGTCTTAAATTTTACTATTATTAGAGATTACCTGTTCTGAAAATTAGCAATAAAAATAATACTTTTTTGTATATCAGCTGGAGTTTGTGTTAAGTTTTATTAAAATATATGCGATATTTTGTTGTGAAATCTGAAAAAAAATAATATTTAATTCTTATTTATTAAATTTTAACTATTAATTTGCATAGTACATAAATTTTGGCTCTCACGATATGCAATCGGTAAAAAATAAAAAGATACTTTACATTGCACCGCACCGTAAAGGGCGTTCGCCGGGGCAGAGGTTTCGGTTTGAGCAGTTTATGCCTTTTTTGCAAGAAAATGGTTGGAGTATCACTTACTCTAACATTGTTAGTGCAAAGGACGATGCTATTTTATATACCAAAGGGCGTTATTTGTTAAAGTTCCTTTTGTCGGTAAAGTGGATGTTTATGCGTATAGCCGATTTGCTTAAAGCGAGAAAGTTTGATGTAATAATTATTTATCGTGAGGCTATTTTCTTCGGAAATACATTTTTTGAGCGTAGGCTAAAAAAATCAGGAGTGCCTATTGTTTTTGATTTTGACGATGCTATCTGGTTAAATGATATTTCAGAAGAAAATAAAAACTTGCGATGGCTAAAAAATCCTGCAAAAACATCGCGAATAATATCCTTGTCCGATTTAACTATTGTTGGTAATCAGTTTTTGTCCGATTATGCTACACAATATAGTAAAAATGTAACAATAATACCTACATGTGTAAATCCAGAGTATCATAAGCCCATACCAACTAAGCCTAATAATACTATTTGCATTGGTTGGACAGGTAGTTCTACTACATTAAAGCATTTTGAGACAATAATTCCTGTTCTGATAAAGATAAAACAGAAGTATGCCGAAAAGGTTAGTTTTAAGGTTATTGTAGATAAAGAATATTCGGTATCAGAATTAGGTTTAGAAAGTGTAGTGTGGAGTAAAGAGGTTGAGGTTGAGGAACTTAATAAAATAGATATAGGAATAATGCCTTTGCCAAACGATAAGTGGAGTATGGGTAAATGTGGGTTTAAAGGCTTGCAATATATGTCGTTACAAAAGCCTACTGTAATGTCGCCAGTTGGTGTAAATACTGATATTATTACTAACGGAGAGAATGGTTTTTTAGCCGATACCGATGACGAATGGTTTGATATTCTGTGCAAACTAATAAACTCGGCTGAACTTAGAGATAAAATAGGAAAAGCAGGACGAGAAACAATTTTAAATAAGTACTCCTTACAGATACAGCAAACAGCATTGCTTGATAAGTTAAATTCTTTGGTTTAATTAGCATACCAAAGGTGGTATAAAATTCCTTAATCTAATTCTGACTTCTGATATATAATTCAAAATAAAATTAAAATCTCACTCCCAAAGTAAAATCAATTTGATGTAGTTTATCGTTGTTAAGGTATTGTAAATCAAAACCTTTATGTAGCGAATATGCTCCCTCAATATAAGCCAATATGTTATCCCTGATAGGGAATGAGTAGTTAATATTTATGCTTGATATGATGCGTTTGGCTGTAAAATATTCGTATTCACGATATAAATTAAAGTCTGAAGTTATCGGTTTTTGCTTTGGGTCAAATGATGAACTGCGTAAATCATCGGTAAACGGATTACCTGACCCCGTGCCGTAAGCTCCAGCTAATGTTACTGATAGATATGTTTTGTTAAAAAAGAATGTTTTGCCTAATGATACATCTGCAAGCCATTTGTTTAAATCTTGTGTTCGGTAAAATGGAAATAATGTAGTTTTTTGTGTACGTTGTTTTAGGCTTAATCCTGCTTGTATAGTCCATTTAGGGTTGGAGTTATTTACGCCTAAGTATGTTGTATAGTTTACTTTTGCTGTTTTTACTGTTTTGTCAAATACATCAATATCGCCTAGATATTCTATTTTAGTTAGTTTGCCTTGCTCTGTTGAGAAACGATGAATACGTTCTTTGTTTTTTAAGTTAGAATTTGTAAGTGTTACGTTTATCTGATGAATATTATTGTTTGTTGATAGTTGTAATATTCCTGTGTAAATAAGTGTTTTACCATTATGCCTTGAGAACATTCGGCTGTAAGAGTCATCTGTTCCAAAGTAACCTTTTATTTTTTGTAAGGTTAGTTGATTAAATAAAGTCCATTTGTCGTTAATTGTAATCCCGATTTGACAATCGACACCATGTGTTTCTGATAGTATAGGTTTAAATGAGTATCCTGATATGTATCCTTCGTGTTGGTCGTCAAATAATTCGTTTCTGCCAAAAAAGTTTCCAAAATCAATTAAATGTACGTATTGTTTATCGGTATTGCCAAACGATTTTAGTAGTACTTCTTCTATTCGGCGGTTATACTCATAATTTACACCTATTTCAATATATTTAAAATTGTAGCTAATGCCAGATGTTAGGTTTAAGTTCAGAAGTTTATTCTGATGCCTTAAATCGCGATGTTTGGCGTAGTGTGCAGTGTGGTAATCAAATTTAGTTCCCCAATATAAGTTTTTTATAAACTCAATACTAAAAGCACCTAAAAACTTATATTGTTCCATACTTTTGTTACCTTGTGTGGTATCAGTACCTTCAATAATATTAAAAGGGTTTTTATAAGGGTTGATAAATACAGAGCCACCCATATTTTTACCATTAAAATTCTGATAATTAACTAATCCGTACAGAACAATCTTGTTATTTAATCGAAAATAAGATTCTGTTTCAGCATTGATGTTTAAGCTATTGTCCGATTTGTAATAATTAACAAATTTGCCATTCTGCTTTTGCATAGATACTTTAGCCGTAGATAAATGCGAATGATTAAAATGATGTAAATTAGCATAGTTATTAGATGATAACCATACATTTGTATTTTTAATAAATTTCAAATTATTTGGCAAAGAATCATTCTTCTGCGATATAGCACAGAATGGTATTAATAGTAAAAATATGAATGGAATGTGTTTCATTTTAATGATTAATGTTTAATTGTTAATTAGTTATTGCGAAATTAAAAACTAATTATTATTACTATTTTTTTAGGAAGACCTCACGGGTTTTTAAAAACCTGTGAGGTCTAATTAGTAACCTATATAATAGCTCTCATTAATAATTAACAATTAATAATTACTCAAAGATGCTTTCGCACGTTGGTGGAAGTCCTCCGATGTATTATTAGTATCTTTGTAAATAATAATAGCTCCGTTTTTTATTGATGCCTCAGCGTCAATTCCACTTGGGTCGGTTGTTCCTCCAGGTATAGACTCTGTACCTAAGCTATAGCCATATACTAATTTGTCTTTGTTACCTTCTATAGCTTCAGTAGCTTCTTTGTCAACATTACGGTAAATGCTGTAACCAATTTGTGATGTGTAATTAATAAAACCAGCATCAACATCATTTGTTAATCTTTTATTGTTCTCTTTACCATACTTAAATGCCTCAACACCATCAATAACCCAATCTGTAGGTACTTTTTTTACCTTTGCATAAGAGAATGTTGTAGCGTCGGTAGAGCTCTCGTCAGCAACAAAATCAGTTAGTGTAGTATTTTTTGTAGAGAACATAAAAAAACCTGGACAAGGTTGACTTAAGCACCAAGCAGTCCCTTTTCCATAAGCAATAGCCTTTAAATAATTTGTTGTAGGTATCACTTCTGAAGGAGTTACGTAGGTTGCTGGATGATTCCATACTTCAGTATCATAAGTACAGAAATACTCAGAGTGAGCAAAATTAATTGATTTGCTATAAGTAACAGTATTATCAACAGCATTTGCAATAGCAATTACTATTTGAGAGTACGGAGCAACCTCAACATTACGTTTAAAGTGCCAAAGTCCCTGTCCAGCAGGTACCCATCCTTTATCTTCGTAGATTAATGTTCCACCATCTAAATAATTGTTTGAACCACTAGAGTTGTAAGGCATCGTAGTAGCTAATGCAAAGTCTTGTGTAATTAAAGCTGGATATTCAGTATTGTTATATAACATTATATATCTATCATATCTAAAATACTTACCACCATCATTAGCAGGGCACCCACCTGTGTATAACTCTTTTGTTATTAGTTGGGCTTGTTCTTTAGTTTTTTGCATTTCAACTTCTATATATTTAGTTTCGTCCCAATCAATAGGTATAATTGCTGTTTTAGAGCCTTCTAATAATGATATTTTAAGATTTTTAATCCTGTTATCAGTACATTGAAATGTATATGTTCCTACTAAATTTGTAAATTCAATCTCTCCATTTTCATTAGTCTTTAATGTTTCAATTACTTTAGCATCTTTTGAAACTTTTACTTCTATATCTTTTTTTGCTTTAAAGCCATTTGGATATATTAGTTTCGCTTTAATATTATATTTTTTGTCAGTTTTTGTTAGTTCTAATGTTATGTCGGTATTTTCATTTATCTCAATTTCTTGTGTAGCGTTAAAGATAAATGGTTTGTTAGCAATAGTTCTCAATTCACTAACACTAACAGTATAAGTTCCTTT
>PDWI01000635.1_pt1 | contig 56530 bp, 44 predicted proteins | sample 1430891 | NCBI WGS metagenome assembly PDWI01 (sample SAMN01162508, study PRJNA174530) | Oral metagenome, whole genome shotgun sequencing project. | biome: Marine environment; feature: Marine mammal; material: Swab sample of the gingival sulcus; isolation source: swab sample of gingival sulcus... | reverse complement strand
AAACTTTGAGAAAAAAGCGGTGCAATGCCTGCAAATATAAAAAACGGTATGGATATTAGGAGTTTTTGCATTTTCTTTTAATTCACGTTTTTAAAATGAAAGGAAATGTTAAAAAAAACAATATCAGAAACTGAGTTTTATTGGTAATTATGGTATTTGTTTTAATATCTCCTGCAAATATACATATAATTATATTTAGTGCCGGCAAGAAAATTAGAAATATTGTATTGATATCTTTATTTTTCTCAATTTACTGGTACTTTGGCATTGCTTCATCTCTAAAAAGTAAAAATTTCATCTAAAATGATTCATTTGATAAAATTAGACAATTTTTTTGCAGATACTATATAAATGAAATAAAAAAATCCCGACACAATGCCGGGATTTTTTTATTGAGATAACAGAATTAGTAGGTCATTTCTGCAAGACGTTTGTAATATTCGTAACGCCATTTTGCACTGTCTTTTGCTGCTTCAAATAATTCGTCCGCTTGTTTGGGGAATAATTTGTAGAGCGAGTTAAATCTTACTTCTCCCAGCATAAAGTCTTTAAACTGCTCAAATTTGGGCGGTTTAGAGTCTAATTGGAAAGGGTTTTTACCCTGTTCTTCCAGCATGGGGTTGTAGCGATACAATGCCCAGTATCCGGATTCAACAGCTGCTTTTTCTTCTTCTTGTACTTTGTGCATTCCGGCTTTTAATCCGTGTGCAATACAAGGCGAATAAGCAATAATTAAAGAGGGACCCGGATAGGCTTCAGCTTCTTTAATTGCTTTGAGTGTTTGTGCTTGGTTTGCACCCATTGAAATTTGAGCAACATAGATGTATCCGTAGCTCATGCTTATGGCTCCGAGGTCTTTTTTTCTGATTTTTTTACCGGATGCGGCAAATTTTGCAATTGCTGCCGTAGGTGTCGATTTCGATGATTGTCCGCCGGTGTTTGAGTAAACTTCGGTGTCTAATACAAGCACGTTTACGTTTTCGCCGGATGCCAAAACATGGTCAAGACCGCCATATCCTATATCATAAGCCCAGCCGTCTCCTCCGATAATCCACATTGATTGATTTACCAGATATTTTTTCAATGCAAGAATATCTTTTGCACAACTGCATTTTTCTTTTTCCAATGCCTCTATAACTTTCGGAGCAACCGCTTTTGATGCTTGCGACATTTCTTTCACTTCCAGCCATTCTTTAAATGCGGCTTCGGTTTCCGGAGCAACGCCTTTTTCAATGGCGGCATTCATTTTGTTGCTGATAATTTCTCTTTGTTTTTTGTTTGCCAAAGCAATTCCAAGTCCGAACTCCGCATTGTCTTCAAACAGTGAGTTTGCCCATGCAGGACCTTCTCCCAACTTGTTGGTTGTGTATGGTGTTGCAGGTGCCGATGCGCCGTATATTGAAGAACAACCGGTGGCGTTGGCAATGGTCATGGAATCTCCGTATAGTTGAGTAACAAGTTTTATATATGGTGTTTCACCGCAACCGGCACAAGCGCCCGAGAACTCAAAGAGAGGTTGTGCAAATTGAGAATTTTTAACGGTTTTGCTTTTGTCCAAGACCGTATCTTTGTATCCTACTTTGTTGTGCAAGTAGTTCCATTTTATATCCTCAGCACGTTGCTCGTCATCCAAAGCAACCATTACCAATGATTTTTCTTTTGATGGGCAAACATCGGCACAAGAACCACAACCTGTACAGTCAAGGGTGCTTACTTGTATTCTGAAATTATATTCTTTTGTTTTGGCAACGCCTTTTTTAAAGGTCGTTCCTTCCGGAGCAGCTGCGGCTTCTTCATCGGTTGCAAGGAAAGGTCTGATACATGCGTGCGGGCATACGTAGGCACATTGGTTACATTGAATACAGTTTTCCGTAATCCATTTTGGCACAGTAGAGGCAACGCCTCGTTTTTCATATTGTGCCGTACCGGCAGGCATGGTACCGTCTTCAAAGCCTTTAAATACACTAACGGGCAATTCGTCTCCTTTCAGCGCATTGATAGGATCCATGATTTTTTTCACATAGTCGGGTACGTTTCCGTTTCTTTCTATTCCGAAGTCGGCTTCTCCTTTAAGCGATTTCCATTCAGCGGGAACCTCTACTTTGGTAATTGCTCCGCCTCCTTGGTCAACCGCTTCGTTGTTCATGTTTACAATTTTATCTCCTTTGGCTCCGTATGATTTTTTAATGGCTTTTTTCATTTCCTCTACGGCTAAGTCATAAGGAATAACATTGGACACTTTGAAGAATGCGGATTGCATGATGGTATTGGTTCTGTTGCGAAGCCCTATTTCATGTGCAATTTTAGTCGCATTGATAATATAGAAACTGATGTTTTTTTCTGCCATTACTTTTTTATAGCTGTCCGGCAGTCTGTCTTGGGTTTCTTTGGCAGTCCAAGTACTGTTCAATAAGAAAGATCCTCCTTCTTTTATGCCTTCGAGCATATCGTATTTATACAAATATGCCGGATTTGAACATGCTACAAAGTCGGGTTGTTTTACCAAATAAGTCGAACGAATAATTTTATCGCCGAAACGCAAGTGAGAAATGGTGATACCGCCTGATTTTTTAGAGTCGTATGCAAAGTATCCTTGTACGTATTTATCAGTGGAGTCTCCGATAATTTTAATGGAGTTTTTGTTGGCACCTACTGTTCCGTCTGCACCAAGGCCGTAAAATTTTCCTTCAAAAGTTCCTTTGGGTACGGTACTTATTTCGGGCAGAATGGGCAGGTTTGTAAATTTAATATCGTCTACAATACCTACGGTGAAGTGGTCTTTGGGTTCATTCCTTTCCATATTTTCGTAAACGGAAAGCATCATGGCCGGAGTTGTGTCTTTAGAACTTAATCCGTATCGTCCCGCATAGATTTTCGGTGCGTTTTTGTCGTCTTTAAAAAGTTCTACTACATCAAGGTAAAGCGGTTCTCCGTTTGCGCCGGGTTCTTTTGTTCTGTCAAGAACCGTGATTTTTTTCACTGTTTCGGGCAAGGCATTCATAAAGTATTTTGCGGAGAAAGGTCTGTATAAGTGTACAACCATTAAACCTACTTTTTTACCTTTGTTGTTTAGGAAGTCCACAACCTCTTGAATAGTTTCGGTTACGGAACCCATTGCAACAATTATGTGTTCGGCATCTTTGGCTCCGAAATAGTTAAAAGGAGCATAAGGTCTGCCGGTTATTTTTGTAATTTCTTTCATATATTCGGCGACTGTATCGGCAATGGGGTCATAGAATATATTTGATGCTTCTCTTGCTTGGAAGAAAATATCCGGGTTTTGAGCAGAGCCTCTTGTAACCGGTGCGGTTGAAGTTAATCCGTTTTCTCTGAATTCTTGCAATGCGTCATAGTCGATAAGACTTCTGAGAGCATCTTCGTTCGGAATTTCAACTTTTGAAATTTCGTGTGAAGTTCTGAATCCGTCAAAAAAGTGGATGAAAGGTATTTTTGTTTTTATAGCGGTGAGATGTGCTACGGGAGCAATATCCATTACTTGTTGTGCGCTGCTTGTTGATAGCAAGGCAAAACCTGTTTGTCTTACCGACATTACATCGCTGTGGTCTCCAAATATGGACAATGCTTGGGCGGCAATTGTTCTTGCCGCTACGTGAAATACACCGGGTAATAATTCTCCGGCTATTTTATACATATTCGGTATCATTAAGAGCAAGCCTTGTGATGCCGTAAAGGTAGATGTTAGTGCACCGCCTTGTAAAGCGCCGTGTACTGCACCGGCAGCTCCGGCTTCCGACTGCATCTCGGTTACGTCAACGGTTTGCCCGAATAAATTTTTTCTGCCGTGAGCCGACCATTTATCGACGTATTCTGCCATATCCGAAGAGGGCGTAATCGGATAAATTGCAGCTACTTCGCTGAACAAATATGCGACATGTGCTGCTGCTTGGTTCCCTTCACAGGTAATAAACTTTTTTTTTGCCATAATTTTTATATCTATTTTATTGAGTTCATCAATTCTATGCTGCAAATTTACATTATAAGTTTAGTTAAAATGCAAATTGTTTATTTTTTTTAAGAAAACTTATATATTAAAATCGCAGATAATAATCCGGTTTAAGGTATTATCGAAAAAAAAAGCCCCATATAAAACAGGGCTAATTTTTTATGTGATCCCGGCAGGATTCGAACCTGCGACCCACAGCTTAGAAGGCTGTTGCTCTATCCAACTGAGCTACGAGACCATTTTCGAGCTGCAAAATTAATAAAATTTATTAACTTGCAAGGTTTTTAAGAAATATTATTGTTTTTTTTCCGGTATATACTCTACAACTTCCGGTGAAAGTTGTAAGGATTCTATAAATTCGGGGCAGGTTTCAACGGTAACATTTAATCGGTCGGGGTGATTTCTAATAACATCATTATAATCTACCGATAAAGAAAAGTCTTTTTTGCGTATTAAGTTATATTTGCTTAAAGCAACTTTGTAGGTTACTTTAATTTCATCGGGGAATGTTATGAGATTGAGACTGTCCGGGCAGTTTTTTATTTTCAGATGAATGTTTTCTGAATTTTCTGTGTATTTTTCTATGGGAATAGTCAGTTTTGTTGTCTCGACAGAAAAACGAACCCCTTTGATTGTTTTTAATTTGCAGTTTGTTTTTAAGGTGTCGTAAAGATCCTTAAATTGCAAGTGGTTTGTTTCTGCATAAGATATTTTTTTCAGGGCTTCTTCTGTTCCCGATACTATTACACTGTCCGGCGAAAGTATAATGTTATCCGATTTCATATAAAGCGGCTTGCAAGTGTACTTGAAGTTGCCTTTTATCGGGACTTTTTTTGTAAAGAGTTCTTCAACTGTAAAAACTACGGTCTCCGGTGTAATTGAAATAATACTGATGTCTTCTTCGTCGGCAAAAAAATGGTCGGATAAAAGATTTGTCGATAAAATTAATTTACTTTTATCGTTTTTGTCTTTTTGGGCATATTGTTTTACGCTTATTTTTATAGGGTGTTTGGATTTTGTTTTCCCGATTAAATTGTAGCCGTATGCTTTTACGGTTACTTTGAGTTCTTCAGGCATTTCAGATGCGGGGCGTGCGTCTTCGGGAAAATCAATAAATTCGACCTTATAGTTAATTTTTGTGGTATATTCCAAATCCATTGCATTCAGGAACCAGAATATGATTGCTATGATAATAAAAACTGAAAATGTCACAATACTTTTGCGTGATATTTTCAGTTTCTTTGTATTCATTGTTTTATTTGAGCAGGTAAACTATTCTTTTTCAAAAACCATTTGGATATTTGTCTCCGTGGTTGAGATATTGCCGTTTTCTTGTGTAACGGAAGTTATCTCGTGTTTTATCAAAGTCAGCTCTTTGTTTGCCAAACGGTCAATCATATATATTCCTTGACCCGCTAAATTGATGCCGGTTTTGTTTTTATCGGAATTTTGCCAAAACCAATAATTTGTTTTATTTGTTTTTACTCCGTCATTTGTTACGCTAAGTTCATAAATTCCGTTCTTTTTTATCTCTAAGTCAAAAGAGTAGGGGTAGTTGAATTGTTCTACATCCACTCCGTTTTCAACGGTTTCTTTCATTGTGGTTCCGTCAAAAACTTTCTTCGTCTTGATTTTGTAGTTTGTTCCGCCAACAAAATCTGTTGTTTCTATCTCCGTATTTGAAGATTTCAGTATCCATTTTGCCGTAATTCTTGCATCTCTTGAGGTGAACGGTAAAGATGGGTCGTTTTCGCCTTTTTTACATGAACTTGTAATAAGTAATGAGGCTGAAAAAATTGTTAATAAAAAGATTGTATGTTTCATATGTTTATGTTTATAATTTTCAAAGGTCATATAGGAACGCCCGAATGAGCTTTATTACATTTAATTTTATTAGAGCGGAAAAATAATCATCCCGTTGTGTGATTAAACCTTAATCATGGGCGTTTCATATGTTTATGTTTATTTTTATAATTTTCAAAGGTCAATTTATTTAATTATGAACGGCGCAGCTCTCACACAAGTAATTGTGAGTTGTAAATTGTAAACTATTTTTTACATTACTTTGTTTTCATAATTTAAATTGAATTATCGTTGCATCATTAATCCGGAAGCATCTTTTATTACGGCATTTTTGTCAATTTTTAATAGAGTGCCTTCGGTTTCAATGATAATAGACTCTTCTTTTACGGCATTTACTTTTCCTTGTATGCCGCCGATGGTCATGATTTTGTCGCCTTGTTTTATTTCATTTCTGAATTTTGTCAGTTCTTTTCTTCTTTTCACTTGTGGTCTTATCATAAATAAGTAGAATATTACGATGATAATTCCCATAAATATAAGCATTTGCATAGGACTTTGTTCTTGTCCTTGACCTTGCATTAATAATATAAAATTTAAATGTGTCATGTGTGTTAATTTAGTGTATTGTTATTTTTTATAAAAGCAGTCAAAATTAATGTTTTTTTTGTATTTGTGTTTGTTTCAACGCTAATTGTTTTATAAATATTGTTCCGAAAGCCTTTGCTGTCAAAACGGACTTTTATCTTGGATTTTTCTCCGGGCAAAATTGTTCTTTTTTCATATTTTGCTGCAGTGCAGCCGCAATCTGTTTCAATATTTGTTATTTTCAGGGGTGCTGTTCCGGTGTTGCTAAAAGTGAAAGTATGCTCAGTTATTTCGCCTTCATATAGGTCTCCGAGATGGAAAATACTGTCTTGAAAACTGATTTCTGCCATACCCGTGTAAGCTTGTGCCGGTTTATTGTCATTTTCGGTGCATGAAAACAAAAATACAAAGGGCATAAGTATAAAAAATAATGCAGATATGTTTTTTGATATATTCATTTATGCCAATCCTCTTCCTGATTTAAAATAGAGTTTGTTTTGCTCCATATATTTTATAATGTTTTCGAGAATCCCGTTTATAAAACTTCCCGTTTTGTTGGTGCCGAAAATTTTTGATAACTCAATGTATTCATTATAAGTTACTTTAATCGGAATTGAGGGGAACTTTACAATTTCCGAAATGGCAGTCATCAACACAATGATTTCAAAGTTGCCTATTCTTTCAATATCCCAATTAATTACATTTTTTTCAATAATATCGGTATATTCTTTTGAATGCACCAATGTGTTTCGTAACAAGTTAAGTGCAAACTCCTTATCTTCCGGTTGCTTAAATGTATCCGGGAAAATAATGTTTTCGGACTGATGCCTTTTTATATTGTCAATAGTGTGTGTCAGTTTTGTGAGAATGTAGTCGATGTCATTTATCCAGAAAATACTTTCTTCTTCCAAAACCGCATATAAATCGGGGCAATTAAAAAACAATTCGGAAAAGATGAATTTTATAATTCTTTTGTCGTTTCTGAAATTATCGTCTTTTTCGTATAAATATTTTTTGTAAATCTCGGAGTTCTCAAAAGTGGTATGTATTTTCTTTATCAGCTCGGGATATTTGCTCCAACTGAGTTTTTTTTCATTAACTTTTTTCTTGTAGGTTTCGTTGTTTGAGATTAAGGCGGTAATTCGGTTGTTGATGAATTTCAGATTCGGATTTTTTTCTTCTTCTGTGGCAAATCTTTTGTGTTTTCTGACATCTGCAACCTTGGCAGAGTAGGCTGTGAGGTCTTCAAGCAACAATAGTAATAACCAGAATAAATCATCCGTTTTTTTTATGCTGAAAAGCAATTCGTTATCAGCTTGTTGAATTGAATTTGTCTGCTTTTTTAATTGAGCATAAACAATTTGAAGAACTTTTATTCTTAATACTCTCCTGTTTAACATTCTTTTGCTTGAAAAATTTTTGCAAAGATAATTTTAAATCCGAAAGGTAAAAATCAATTTGTTTTATTTTGGTTCATTATTTCGGACTGTAAGCGAATTGATTCTTTATGAACAAGTTGCAATAACTGCTTAATAAATTCTTTATCCATGCCGATTGCCTCTCCAAACTCGTGTCTTGTTTTGGTAATATCGAGCCAGCGTTTGAGCTGAAAAATGCTTACATTTTTATCGGTTTTGTATTTGCCGATTTCTTTGCTGATGTTTAATCGTTTGTTTAGCAGTTCTATAAGTTGGAAGTCTATCGAGTCTATTTGATGCCTGTATTGTTCCAATAAATCGAAATATTTTTTATGTTCAAAGTTTTGTTTTCTGAATTTTAATTTTTTCAGCAAACTGATTAAGGCATCGGGGGTAAGTTGTTGCTTTGCATCGCTTAGCGCATTGTCGGGTTTGATATGTGTTTCAATCATTAAGCCGTCAAAATTAAGGTTGAGGGCTTTTTGGGCAATATCAAAAATATATTCGCGTTTTCCGGCAATGTGGCTGGGGTCGTTGATGAGGGGCAACTCGGGGAACAAACTTTTTATTTCAAGTGCCAATTCCCATTTGGGAACATTGCGCAGATTTATTTTTTCAAAGGGGTAAAAACCGCGATGTATGGCACCGATGTTTTTTATGCCGACTTTTTGAAAGCGTTCTATTGCGCCTGCCCAAAGTTTTATGTCCGGGTTTAGCGGATTTTTTACCAAAACGGGAAAGTCAGTTCCTCGCAGTGCATCGGCAAGTGCCTGTATGGAGAACGGGTTTGCGGCAGTTCTGGCGCCGGTCCAAACAAGGTCAATTGCATCTTTGTTTTTAAGACAAAGCTCAATATGTTCGGGGGTGGCTACTTCGGTTGCCGTGAGCAAGCCTGTTTGTTTTTTTACTTTTCGCAGCCAATTAAAAGCCGGCTCGCCGACACCCTCAAAACTGTCGGGCGAGGTGCGGGGTTTCCAAATACCGGCTCTGAAAATTTTTACTTTTTTGTATTGTGCAATATTCAATGCGGTTTCCAAGACTTGCTGTTCGGTTTCGGCACTGCACGGACCGGCAATTACACATATATTATTATCTTTTCGCGGAGCAAAAAAGTCTGCGGCTTGGCAAATCTTTGTCATCATTTATTTTTTGCAAAAATAAAGAAAGAATTTATTTGATGCTTATTTTTTAATAACTTTGTCTGAATAAAATTATTCGGATATGTATAAAAACGGATGTATATTATTTATCTTTTTACTGTCGGTTGTTTCTTGTTCGGTAACAAAGGAAACTCCGGCTAAAAGCAAATATACTTATTATCAGAAAGGGGACGCAAGTTGGTACGGTCCCGGTTTTAACGGAAAGCCTACGGCAAGCGGCGAAACTTTTAATATGAACAAACTTACGGCGGCACATCGAAAGTTGCCTTTTGGTACGCAAGTGCGGGTTACGAATTTAAAAAACGGAAAAAGTGTGCTTGTGCGCATTAATGACAGGGGACCTTTTAAAAAAGGGCGCGTTATAGACCTCTCGAAAAAAGCTGCCGAAGCAATTAATTTGATACATGACGGAGTTGCTCCGGTAAAAATTGAGATTAAAAAATAAATGCTTATGATGTCGGAAAGAATTGAGCTGTATAAAGGTGATATTACGAAATTGAAAGTAGATGCGGTGGTTAATGCCGCAAATAAGAGTTTACTCGGCGGCGGGGGCGTGGACGGAGCCATACATCGGGCTGCGGGAAAAGAGTTGCTTGCCGCATGTCGTTTGCTGAACGGTTGTGCAACCGGAGATGCAAAAATAAGCAAAGGCTATAATTTGCCGGCAAAATATGTTATTCATACGGTTGGACCGATATGGTCGGGGAGTGAGGATGATGCGGAGCTGCTTCGAAGTTGTTATAGGCGAAGCTTGGAACTTGCACTTGAGTATAATTTGAAAAGCATTGCTTTTCCGAATATCAGCACCGGCGTGTATCGTTTTCCGAAACAAGAAGCGGGGGAAATTGCCATTGCTGCGGTTCAAGATTTTTTATCGAAAAATACATCTATCGAAAAAGTTATTTTTGCCGTATTTGATGATGAAAATTATGCAATTTATAATTCTTTATTGAACTTAAATAAGTTATAGTCCCTAATCAATAGTTGGTAGTCAGGCTTTTTCGGATAATACAAAAATAATGTTTGAGGTGAATTTTGTTTCGTCAATGATATTGACCTCAAAATTATAATTTGAGATTATTTCCAGTATTTCATTTTTTGATGTAAAATGCAGTCTTTCAAACTGTGTTTTGTTGAACTTCAGAAGTTTTGTCGAAAAAAACTCACTCAACTTTGTGCCTTTATGCTTTTGTTTCATCTCCGAGTTTCCGTCTCGGATAATTATTTTTCCGCCTTTATTCAGATTTTTTATACATTTAATAATCAGTTCTTTTTGTTTATCTTTCGGCATGTAGTGCAAGACATCGTTGATAAGAAAGGCATCACTTTTTGGAAACGTCGCATGCAGCACGTCCGAACAAATAAATTCCGTCTTGTCATTTTTCGAGATATTATTTTTTGCCGTATTAATTTTTTGACAATCATAATCAATGCCGGTAAGCCTTCGTCCCGGAGCGCAAAAATGTAACATATAGGGCAAATATCCGTATCCGGTGCCGATATCCGTAATCTGTCCCGTTTTCGGTAAAATGTGGTTAAAGAATGCGTAATTTTTTTCAATGCCGGTTTTTATTCGAGTATAATGCTCCAAAATCGGTGTTTTATAAATATAATTCGCAATCAGTTTTTTTCTGAAATAATCCGGTGTTTCGTATTTTTTCCTGATTTTTTTATACTCGCTTGCCATATATTTGCGAATATTTTTTGCCTGCTCCCGGCTTGTGTCTCCAAAATCTCTATGCTTTATTCTTTGCAGAATATTTACGGATATTTGACCGCTTTGCAAAAAAGGCTCGCCTTTTGGAATGCAATCACCGGCTCCTTGAATAATAATCGGAAGAATATCAATATCCAAGGCTTCGGCATATTCAAAAGCGCCTTTATGAAAACGTTTTATTTCTAAATTGTCGGAGCGACTGCCTTCGGGAAAAATCAAAACAGAATAGCCCTGCTTTACCTTTTCTTTCAGCAGAGCAAGATTTTTTTCAAAACCGTTTGAAGTGGGATAATAGTCGGCAAAGCGTACAATCTTGCCGTAAAAAATATTTTTTTGCACCCAGTCGTTTGTCAGAATAAGTATTTTCGGATGCAACATTAACAGTAGCGTAATGTCAATATGTGCCTGATGATTTGCTATGATAACAGCCGGCTTTTTAAATTGTTCCTTAAAAGGATTATTAATGATTTTTTTTATGTTTAAGGGGATGTAGTTTATGATTTTGGAAAGAAGAAACAGCCAATAGTGAAAAATATGCTTTTTAAAATTTCTTTTAAAAGGCAGAACCGATAAGAGCAACCACAGCAAAATGCTGACAATGGAGCCGAGCAGAAAAAACACAAAGACCGATAAAGCAAAGAATAAATCTTTTGCCGTTACGGGGGCAGAACGCATTTTTCCTTGTTGTTTTATCAAAAAATTGAATAATATCGGTTGTAAAGTATAGCTTACAAATACTACGGAAATAATGCCTATAACCGAAAGAAATGCAATGGAGCGCATGGCAGGATGTTTGGCAAAAATCAGCACGCCGATTGCCGTAACGGTGGTTATTGCCGACAGCAGCACGGATGTTTTATAAGACGGCAAATTGTTTGTGCCGTAGCGGTATTTTTGCAATAAGCCGCGTGAAATAAAAATACTGTAATCAATGCCCAAACCAAAAATAAAGCTTGAAATAATGATGCTGAAAATCGTAAATTTTATGTTGAACAAAGACATAAAACCCAGTGTCCATAACCAGCTTATTATCATGGGTATAAATGTTATAAGGCTAAGCTCTATACGCCCGAAATAGAGCAACAGAATTACAAATACGGCAAGCAAGGATATAAAAACCAAGCCGTTGAAATCGCTTTTTAGGATATGAACAATTTTGTCGGTAATATATTTCTTGTCAACAATATAGATATTCTTTCCCGAATGAATATTTTGATATACTTGCTCTTTGTTTTCCTGTTTTAATTTTAACAAAGTTACAATGCTTGTAATACCATTGCTTTCGCTGATTAAATCATTGCCTAAGACCGAAATTAATTTTTGCTGTGTTGCTTGGTCTAAGGGGCTGAAATCTTTGTGTAAAAGTTTGTAGAAATCTGCAAAGGCATTTTCTTTAAAACCGTATATTTTTCCGTATTCTATTAATTTCCGGCTTAAGCTGTCTATATTTTTTTCTTTGAAAAATGCATTCCAACGCCGGATTTTTATTTTTTGCAAACTGTCGGATGCCAGAAAGTAAGCCGCCGAGCTGTAGTTGCTTACAATGCCTGACTTGCGAAGACCTTCGATTTTTTCAGATAAGCGGTCATTGGTGCTCAGAGCTTCATTCAGCGTAGTTCCGGTTACCACAAAAAACATTTTGCGTAAGGCATCGTTTGAGATTTCTTCAAGATTTTTTTCTGCCTGTTTTAATTCCGGCGACATATAATTCATCTTATCCATATCGCTTTCAAACTCGGCATTGCGATAAGTAAAAAGAACCAAAAGCGTAAAGGAAAAAAGCAATAGCAGAGCAAATTTATTTTTGTGAAACGGATAAGCCGTAAACTGTTCTATCCAATTTTTACGCTCGCTTTGCCTGTGTTTTTCCTGCTTATTTTTAAGAAAATGCGGCAATACAATAAGGGCAAAAAGTGCTGCCGATATTACGCTTATGCCGGCATATAGTCCCAAATCGTTCAGCGCTTCGGAACTTACAAAAAGCAAGCAAAAAAATGCCGCAGCCGTTGTAAGGCTGCTCATTAAAATCGGGATGCTTATATCGGAAAACATTTCCGAAATTTTGGGCGTGCTGCGATGATGGGTAAAAATATGCAGCGAGTAATCAATGGATATCCCCACCAATACAGAGCCGATACCCAAAGAAATTGCCGATATTTCGCCTTTGAAAAGGTATAGCAGGGCAAGGGAAACAAGCGCACCGAATGCTGCCGGCAAAAAGATGATGAAAAAAACGATAAAACGCCTGTAAAATAAAGACAAAAAGAGGAGCAATAAACTGAGTGCAATGCTGACCGTTAGAATGACGTCTTTTTTTATGCGTTCGGCATTGCCGACTGAAATCACCGGTGCACCGAACATCTCGGCTTTAATATCGGGCATTTCCGCTTTCAAGGTAGCAAGCGTTTGCCGGATGCCCTCGACCAATTGCTTGTTTTTGCCTGTTTCGTTGTTTGAGTAATTTGAAATAATAAATAAGAATAAATGCTTTTTGTCTTTTGTGAAAATGTGATTTTCATGCAGTTGGTAGCTGTCGTCGAATTGCAATTTTTGCAGTTTCTTTAAGGCAATGGGAGTAAGGTTTAAAGGGTCTTTTTGTATAAATTTTTTGCTGACCAAACTTGCCGGAGAAATTAAAAATCTGAAATCCGCTGCCAAAGTTTTCTTTATTTCTTCATCTTGCAGCAGCGTATCAATTTTTAAATAATCTTCTTCATCTAAAAACAGGGGCAGGTTTTGATAAAAAATATCATATAATTCGGCTGTTTTTGTATCGTCAATTGTGTTTTGAATTGCCGAAATATGCTCGGAATAATTTTTTGCTAAACGATATTCCAGACTGTCGGCAAAACTTATCAGGCTGTTTGTGTTTGCAACAGAATTGCCGGCTTTTAAAGACAGATGCAAAATGATTTTATCATTAAGTTTAATGTGTTGATTTGCATAATTAAAACGGCGTAGTTCATCATCAATGGGAATCATTTTTGAGATGTCTTCTGTTGTGCGTATCTTTAATGCCGTGTATAATGCTGCACCGGTAAAAAGGATTATCAGACCGATAAACAGTAATTTTTTATTTTTGAAATAGTTGTATAATGTATTGAAAATCATGCGTTATAATCTTATTTGCGTTTTTGTCTTTACTTTCCGGAATGTTTTTTTCTTTATTTTGTCAGAAGCCTTCCGTGTGTTTGAGTTCTACATTTATTTGAAATGATTTTTTTAGAAATTCGGCTGTTTTTTCCGCAAAAAATACCGAGCGGTGTTGTCCGCCGGTACAACCGAAATTGATGGCAAGCTCCGAAAAATTTCTTGCTTGATAGTTGCTTACGGCACTTGATGTAATCCTAAAAATCGAATCTAAAAACTCCTGCGTTTGCGAGCGGTTCTCTAAAAAGTTTATGACTGCTTGGTCTTTGCCGCAAAGCTCTTTGTATTCCGTAAGTCTGCCCGGATTCTCAATAAATCGGCAGTCAAAAACAAAGCCGCCTCCGTTGCCGCTTTTATCATAAGGAATGCCTCTTTTGTAGGAAAAACTTTTTATACGCACATTCAACTTGCCGGTCGAGCCGGATTCAAATTTTTTCGTATTTGCAAGTTCTGTTAAAACACGCATTAGTTCGGGCAATTCTATGGGCATATTAATTTTATCCAAAACCTGTTTTAAATTTTTCAGTCCAAAAGGAATGCTTTCTATAAAATGCGTTTTTTTTTCATAAAGACCTCTGAAACCGTAGGCACCCATAGCTTGCATAATTCGTATAAGTACATAAGCATAATAATAAGTGTTGAAGTCGGAAGTATCAATTTGATAGTTTTTTTGTATATAATTCAAATAATGCGTTTTAATTTCCTCCCTCTTGTCTTCCGGAATATTTGCTTTGGCATCATAGAGTAAGGAGGCTAAGTCATAGTGCAAAGTACCTTTTCGTCCTCCCTGAAAATCAATAAAATATATTTTGTCTTTATGCAGCATAATATTTCTTGACTGAAAATCGCGGTATAAAAAATAGTTGCGTTCGGCTTGCATAAGATATGCCGTAAAAGCATTAAAATCATTTTCTAAATTTTGCTCGTCAAAAAGTATGTCGGCAAGTTTTAAGAAATTGTATTTAAAATAATTTAAGTCCCAAATAACCGATTGTTCATCAAAAGCTTCGCGCGGATAGCACCGACTGTAATCAGCAGAACCGCCGGCTTTAATTTGAATGTCGGCTAACTGCTCTACCGTATTTTTGTAAAGGGCAAGCAAATCATCCGGAAAACTTTCGGATTTTCTGCGTTTTATAAGCCGGTCATATAAGGTCTCATTGCCGATATCTTCAAGCAAGTAGCAGTTTTGTTCGGAGTTTATGGCATATACTTCCGGAACATTGGCTTGTTTTTGCTTAAAGAGTTCCGAAAAATATAAAAAGGCTTTGTTTTCTTTTATATCCGAATTAAATGCGGCAATTATTGAATGTTCGGCACTTTTTATACGAAAATATTTTCGGGCGGAGCCGGATGGCGGCAAGGGGGCTATGGATTGAATTTCTTCTTTAAATGTCTTTTTGAATAAGTCTTTGGAATATTCAATAGCAATATTTGGCATGACAGTGAGTTTTTAAAAGCCCAAAAATAAAAAAAGAGAGGTAAAAAACCTCTCTTTTAAAATGTTTTATATAATAAAACTATTTTGTTATAGGTGTGTTTTCTTGTACAATAACATCAACAACAATATAGTCATTGCCACCGCTTCCGCCGGTACCGTCAACTACTTTCATAACACCCATTTTACCGTCTTGCAATTTAAAAGCAATAATGTCGCCTTGAGCAAAGTCTCCAAGATTTTTAACGGCCTCTGTCATATTAAGACTTGCTATATTCGCATCGTCATTAATATTTGCCCAATCTGAGAAATTTGCTGCTTCGCTAGCTGATAATTTTTTAAACATACTTGCTTTTGCATTCGGTAAAACTTCTCCGCTATGCGTATCGTAAGTAGAGGTTTTGGTATCCGGTGAAACCAAATGCGGATGTCCGCCTAAGTCTTTTGTGTAATTACCGTTGTAATACCATACATCAATTAAAGCAATAATGTCTGCATTATTCTCTGCTTGATTGTGATTCCATGTTTCAAATGTAGTTAATGAAGCATAGTCTCCTTTACCTGTTTGGTCTGCAGAAGCAGAATACATTTTTAAACCGGCATTTTTTACTACGGGTTTAGCTTCGTTTGGTTGAGTAACTGTAATGGTAACACTTCCTTTCCCCATTTTATCTTGTTTGTCTTTAACTTGTACTTCAAAAGAAAAAGTTTCAGTAACTTGAGTTGCAGGAATAGTTACGGTAAAAGCGTGTGTAGTATCAGTGTCAAACTTTTTTGTAATCGGGTCTCCAAAAGAAACATCTTGTTTAAAAAATGAAATTTCTTTGATAGAGCCTTCTGCTTTAACTGTTCCTTCTATGACTACCGATGTTCCGGGTGCAACAGTTTGATTACCGTTTGTTGCTGAAAACGTTACTGATGGAGCTGCTAAATCTTTCTTGTCATCTTTACAGCTTGTGGTAAACAATGTTGTTAATGCTATTACAGCAATTAATAATACATTTAATCTTTTCATAATTATTAAAAATTTAGTTTGTAAATTAAAAAGTTCTTTCTCTAAACGAACTTTTTAGTAAATAATTACGCAAATTTAAGAAAAAAAACAAAAAAAAATATTTTTTTATTTTTAATTTTTGATTTCGATAATTTTGATATTTTACCAAAAAGGGCAAAATATCTTGTATTTTAAGGAGAGTCGGGGTGCTTGGTGTTGATATTTTAGCAAACATAATTTAATTTTTAAGAATTTTTTTTTATTTCCAATGATTTTTTAAGAAAAAATTTGTATATTTCACGATTGAAGCTTAATCTTAAATCGGAGTAATTATGAGGCAATTAAAAATAAGTAAGTCAATTACCAACAGAGACAGCGAATCGCTGGATAAATATTTGCAGGATATAGGGCGGGTTGATTTATTAACGGTTGATGAAGAAGTAGCTTTGGCTCAGCGTATTAAGAAAGGGGATCAGGAGGCTCTGAAAAAATTGACGGAAGCAAATTTGCGTTTTGTTGTTTCCGTTGCAAAACAATATCAGCATCAGGGTTTAAGTTTGCCGGATTTAATTAATGAGGGGAATTTAGGCTTGATAAAAGCGGCAAAGAAATTTGATGAAACGCGCGGTTTCAAATTTATTTCGTATGCCGTTTGGTGGATACGTCAATCTATTTTGCAGGCATTAGCCGAACAATCCCGAATTGTCAGGTTGCCTTTAAATCAAGTTGGTGCGGTAAATAAAATCTATCGATATTTTGCCGAGTTTCAGCAAAAATATAACAGAGAACCTACAAATTTAGAAATTTCCGAAGATTTAGATATCAGCATAAAAAAAATCGAGCAAGTTTTGAAAGCTGCCGGCAAGCATGTTTCTATGGATGCACCTTTAACGACCGATTCCGACAGCAATACTTTGATGGATGTTATGGTAAATGACGGTATTGACCCGTCCGACGATACGCTGATTAAAGAGTCTTTGTTAAATGAAATCGAGCGTGCTTTGACTACTTTGCCTGAACGTGAAGCAGTTATTATACGGCATTTTTTCGGGATTAACGGAGAAGAACTCTCTTTAAGGGAAATAGGAGATAAGCTGGGCTTAACAAGAGAACGCGTACGCCAACTTAAAGAGCGAGCATTGCGAAAACTCCAAAAATCTTCTCGATGTAAAAATTTAAAACCTTTTTTGGGTTAACGTATTCTGTCGGCTGCTTTCACCAGAATTTCATCTTTTAGAACAGCTCTTCGTGCCATTAATACCAAAATGAAAATAATTAGGGGTAATATGGCTGATAAGCCTATGGTAATGCCGGGATTTTTTGATTCGTTGAAAGAAAACAGCACGATGAGGATAAGCAAAAATATATCCAGAATGCTGATTAGCGAACAAATGCGCATTTGGAGGATACGCCTTTTAAACAGAAAAATCGTGAAAAAACTTAAAAATGCAATCAGCCCCAGCAAGCCGGCAATAACATAGCCCGATTGAATAAAATCTTCAATTCCGACAAATTTAATGGATTGAAATGAATAAACCATAACAGCATTGCTTGCATCCAATTCAATTACCGGAAAAAAGTACATAAGCACCGCCATTGCAGAAGCCATAAAAAGCCAAAAACTTTGTATTCTTTGTATCATACTTTTATATATTTCGAGCAAAAATAAAAAAAATGTCCTGAATCATACTTTTAATGTATAATTTTTTAGAAAAAATGCCTTTTTTATACATGATATTCTATTTTTGTGCGAATAAACATAAAAAATAAAAAAACAGTAAAAATGGAACTTCTTGATAAGATTAAAAAAAATGCAATTGCTTTGCAGAAAACAATTGTGCTGCCCGAAAGTTTTGATGAGCGAACTTTGAGAGCAGCGGACGAAATAGAAGCACAAGGTCTGGCAAAAATCGTGCTTCTCGGAGATAAAAAACGGGTTCTTTCCGATGCCGAGCGTTTGGGCTTGCAAAACATTAAAAATATTTGCATTACGGATTATGCTTCTTCCGACAAAACAGAGACCTACGCCGATTTAATGGTTGAGTTGCGTAAACATAAAGGCATGACCAAAGAAAAAGCATTGGAATTGTTGCAAGATCCTTTATATTTTTCGGTGATGATGATAAAAAACGGGGATGCCGACGGTGAGGTTGCCGGAGCCGCCAATGCAACGGGTGATGTGTTGCTTCCTGCTTTTCAATATGTAAAAACTTTGCCCGGAATGAAAGTTGTATCCGGCGTATTTTTAATGTTTATGAAAGACAAAACCTTTGGTGAAGACGGTTTAATGCTTTTTGCCGATTGTGCCGTAAATCCGAACCCCTCGGCTGAAGAATTGGCTGAAATTGCCGTTGCTTCCGGAAAAACGGCAAAAGTAATTGCCGGAATTGAACCGAAAATTGCCCTGTTGAGTTTTTCTACAAAAGGAAGCGCATCGCATGATTTGGTTGATAAAGTTCAAGAAGCAACGAAACTTGCTCAGGCTGCGGCACCCGATATGCTCATTGACGGCGAATTGCAGGCAGATGCTTCGATTGTTGAGGCGGTGGGACAGAAAAAAGCGCCGGGCAGTAAAATTGCGGGCAAGGCAAATGTCCTTGTATTCCCTGACTTACAGGCAGGAAACATCGGCTATAAATTGGTGCAGCGTTTAGCCGGCGCAGAAGCGGTAGGTCCTATCTTGCAAGGAATGGCAGCACCCATAAACGACTTGTCAAGAGGATGTTCAGTGTCTGATATTGTTAATTTGGTAGCTATTACTGCCAATCAAGCAGCAATTAAATAATTTATCTTAAATATATAAATACAATTATGTCGGAAATAATAAAAGAATCTATTGAAAATTATGCTTTAAGTAAGACAGTAAAGAAGCATATGGATTTTTCAAAAGTAGGAATTGTCGGATGCGGAACCACCGGGCAAAAAATTGCTCTTATGATTGCATCACGAGGAATTGAAGTTGTTTTTTTGGAAGTTTCAGATGAAAAAATAGCACAAGCTTTGCATGAAATTGAAGGACATCTTGATGATAAAATAAATCATTGGGGGCTTACCGGCAGCGAGAAAAAATTAATACTTTCTCGCCTTACGGGGACTTTGAATTATGCAGATTTCAAAGATTGTGATTTAGTTGTGGAAGCTATTTTTTCAGAAAAAAAAGAATTGGGCAAAGATGTGCGTCAATCTATTTTTAGAAATATTGAAGAACATGTCAGCCCAAAAGCAATCATTGCGAGCAATTCTACCTCTGTGTCTATTACGGAACTGTCTGCGGAATTAAAACATCCGGAAAGATGCGTGAGTTTGCATTTTTCAATAACAGCACCCGATGCGCAAATAATTGAAATTGTGAGAGGTTTATATACCGATGAAAGTTTGTGTGAAGATGTGAATCAATTTGCAAAACTGATTAACCGAATTCCTATTCCGGTTGAAGAATCAACCGGCTTGGTTAGTGTGCGCTTAGGTGTAAGTTTAATTTCGGAAGCATGTGATTTGTTGATGGAAGGCGTTGCATCAAAAGAAGACATTGATTTTGTTACCAAAAAAGGTTTGGGTTTGCCCTTAGGCCCTTTTGAGATGGCTGACAAAATAGGGCTTGAAAAAGTGGTGCGCTGGATGGATAATTTATATAATGAGTTCGGTGATAAAAAATATAAACCGTCTCCGGTTATTAAAAAGTTGGTAAGAGCTAAGCATTACGGACGAAAAACCGGCGAAGGTTTTTATAAATATGATGAAATCGGGAATAAATCCAAATAAAAGCGGAACACACAGCTTAGGTATTAAATAATCATTAGAATTTTTAATGTGAAACACAGCAAACTGTTTTACATCAATAAAAAATATAAACACAGATGAAAATATTAGTTTTAAATTGCGGAAGTTCATCCATTAAGTTTGAATTTTTCTGCATGAAAGAAAAAACGGTTCTTTTAAAAGGCGGGGTAGAAAAAGTTGGGATGAAAGGCTCTTTTCTTAAATTAAAGAAACAGAACGGAGCACAAGTTATGTTAAGCGGAGATGTATTAGACCATAAAATAGGGGTTGAATATATTCTCGGTGTTTTAAGCAGTGAAAAGCATGGTGTCGTAAAATCTTTAAGCGAGATAGAGGCAGTAGGACACAGAGTGGTGCATGGCGGTGAAGATTTCAGCGGAAGTGTTTTTCTCAGCGACGAGGTGGTTAAAGTTTTGGAAGATAATATTGAGTTGGCTCCTTTGCACAACCCGGCAAACTTAAAAGGCATATACGCATTGAAAGAACTATTGCCGGAGGTTCCGCAAGTTGCCGTTTTTGATACGGCATTTCACCAATCGATGAAACCGGCTGCTTTTATGTACGGCATTCCTTATGCTTTGTATAAAAAATATAAGATAAGACGCTATGGTTTCCACGGAACTTCACACCGATATGTATCGGCAAGAGCACCCGAAATATTGAAAGTTAAAAATGACGGTTTAAAAATTATATCTTGTCATCTCGGCAACGGTGCATCCATAGCCGCTGTTAAGGACGGCAAATCTGTTGATACGTCTATGGGATTTACCCCCGTTGAAGGACTTATTATGGGAACGCGCTCGGGCGATTTGGATATCGGAGCATTGACTTATATTATGCGTAAAGAAGAAATCGGTTTGGATCCCACCTCTGTTTTAATCAATAAATTCAGTGGTATGTTGGGCATAACCGGAGTTTCTTCCGATATGCGAGAAATCGGTGAAAAAGCTGCCGAAGGACATGAAAGAGCAGTACTTGGTTTGGAAATGTATGCGTATCGCGTTAAAAAATATATCGGAGCCTATGCGGCGGCACTCGGCGGTGTGGATATTATTATTTTTACCGGAGGTATTGGCGAAAATGATACAGATGTGCGAAAAAATGTTTGTGCAGATTTGGGATTCCTCGGCGTAGAATTAGACGAAGAAAAAAATAAAGTAAGAGGTCAAGAAGCTTTCATCTCTTCGGATAATTCACGCGTGAAAGTGATGGTGATTCCTACAAATGAGGAATTGGTTATTGCGCAAGATACATTTGATATTGTTAATGAAAGAGCTGCCGGCAATTGAACCGATATTTTGTACAATTAAGTTATAAAGGAACTTCTTTTCACGGGTGGCAAATTCAGCCTAATGCCCTGAGTATCCAAGAAGTTTTGCAAAAGGCTTTTTCGCTTTTGTTGAGGGAAGATATTGTGCTTGTGGGTGCCGGCAGAACCGATACCGGAGTGCATGCAATAAATTATATGGCACATTTCGACTGTGCTCGGAAAATTGATGATAGGGAAAAATTGATTTTTCGCTTAAACAGTTTTTTAAGTGCAGATATTGCCATACACAATATCTTCCCTGTTTCTACGGATTTGCATGCAAGGTTTTCGGCAATTTCAAGAACCTATGAATATCGCATACATCAAAAAAAGAACCCTTTTTTGAAAGAAACGTCTTTTTATGTGTACGATAAACTCGATTTTGATGCGATGAACGATGCCGCAAAACTTTTGTTTGACTATAAAGACTTTACGAGTTTCTCAAAGCTGCATACGGATACCAAAACAAATTTTTGCAAAATCGGCAGAGCCGAATGGGTGCAGAGAGGTGAACAGTATGTTTTTATTATTCAGGCAGACCGATTTTTGCGAAATATGGTAAGGGCAATAACCGGCACCTTGTTTGATGTGGGACGGGCAAAAATCGGAAATGCGCAATTTCGGCAAATTATAGAAAATAAAAACCGCTCGGATGCAGGGGCTTCGGCACCGGCACACGGGCTTTTCCTGACGGAAATAAGGTATCCGGACTTTCGCTGAAACCCGGAATATCTTTGAAAAACGCAAAAATGAGTTTAATTTTGCGGCGAGTTCACTATAGAAATAAATTATGAAAGAATTGTTTGTTTGGTTTTTGAAAGGTTTCGGCATTGGGGCTGCAAATGTTATACCCGGTGTATCCGGCGGAACCATTGCCTTGGTTACCGGTATTTTCGAGCGTTTAATTGATGCCTTAAAGTCGTTTAATTTAACCGCCTTTAAACTTTTGTTTAAATTAAAATTTAAAGAGTTTGCCAAACATACGGATTTGGTATTTTTACTTGCCGTTTTCGGCGGTGCATTGTTCAGTGTCTTTACTTTTGCAAGGCTCTTGGCATTTCTTTTTGAGAACTATCCGGTGCATATTTGGGCATATTTCTTCGGACTAATCTTGGCATCTGCTTATTTTGTCGGAAAAACAATCGAGAAATTTTCGCCCTCCGTGATTATATCTTTTATTATAGGTACTGTTATAGCCGTATGGATTTCATTGCTAAACCCCGCTACCGAAAATACATCATTCTTTTATCTGGTTTTGTGCGGTGTGGTTGCCATTATCAGTATGATTTTGCCCGGACTGTCCGGTTCTTTTATTTTGGTGCTGCTGGGCAATTATCAACTTGTAATGATTGACTCTGTCAACAGCTTAAATTTTGAGGTTTTGTTGCCTGTGGCTTTGGGGGTGCTTATCGGTTTGCCGGCTTTTTCCAATGTCTTGTCTTGGATTTATAAGAAATACAAAAATCAAACAATCTCGTCTTTAACCGGCTTCATCTTAGGTTCGTTGATTATTTTATGGCCCTGGAAACATGAACAATATTTGCTGGGAAGCGACGGGCAAGAAGTGCTTAAAGCAAACGGCGAACCTGTTATCAGCGGATATATCAGATATATTCCCGAAATCGTAAATTTAGAAGTTGTTTTGGCGGTGGCTTTTCTTATACTGGGCATAATTTCGGTTTGGTCGGTTGAACGTTTGGCAAAAAAATAAAAGTTTTATGCGTCTTTTTGGGTTAATAGGCTATCCTTTATCGCATTCCTTTTCTCAAAAATTTTTTGAGGAAAAATTTAAGAAAGAGAATATTACGGATGCCGTATATCAAAACTTTCCGATACGAAGTATTCAGGATATAGACGAGCTGGTTCAGGCGCATGAAAATTTGTGCGGATTGAATGTTACGGCTCCCTACAAAGAAGTAATTATCCCTTATCTTGATGCTGTTGAAGCATCGGCAGAACAAATCGGTGCCGTGAATGTTGTTAAAATTGACCGCAGTCGGGGCAAAGCAAGACTAATCGGTTACAATACGGATTTTTTCGGCTTTCAAACATCTTTGCAAAAACAAATAGCACCCGAAATAAAGTCTGCATTGATATTGGGAACTGGCGGTGCGGCAAAAGCCGTTGCCTTTGCCTTGAAAAATTTGGGAATAACTTATCGTTATGTTTCCGGAAGCAAAAAAGATGCACTATTATATAAAGATGTTACGAAAAAAGATGTGCAGGGCAATTTATTGATTGTAAACGCAACGCCTGTGGGCATGTTTCCTGATGTGCATCAAAAACCGGACATCTCTTATGAATATATAAGCGAAAAACATCATTTGTTCGATTTGATTTATAACCCTCCGGAAACACTGTTTTTGCAAGCCGGAAAACAGGTGCGGGCAAGGGTGCAAAACGGTCTGGAGATGTTGCATTTGCAAGCCGAAAAAGCATGGGATATTTTTCAATTATGAAAATGATAAATTATGAATGGATTAAAAATGAAGAACGGCGCAGCACTTATGTAAGTAATTAAAATTTATCATTCACCATTCATCATTTTTTTATAGTCAGTTCCTGAAAATAATATCTAAAATTGTTAAATTTCATCAACATAGAAAACAAAAAAAGATGAAGCCTTTCCTGTACGAAATTGCCCAAAAGATTATTAATGAAAAGCAAAATACAAACGATTTTTGTTTGGTTTTTCCAAATAAAAGAACAAAGTATTATTTCAGAAGATATTATGCCGAAATCATCGGCAAAACATCCAAGCCGCCCCGCATGAAAGAAATGAACGAGCTGGTGCTTGCGGTTACGGGCTATACGGATGCGGAAAAACTCACTTTGCTTTTTGAGCTGTTTAAGGTTTTTAAAGAATTTAACAGTTCTTATTCATTTGATAATTTTTACCGATTAGGCGAAATCATTCTTTCCGATTTTAATGAGATTGATGCGTGGTTGGCAAATCCTGAACAGTTGTATCAAAATATTAAAGACATTAAAGAACTGGACAGTCGTTTTATGTGGCTGACGGAAGAACAGAAACAGCTTTTGTCCAATTTCTGGAAAGTTTTTATTTCTGAACAATCGAGCAAAGAAAAAGAAATGTTTATTGCTTTATGGAACTTGTTGCCGCAAGTTTATAAGGCTTATACTGCTCGTTTAAGGAAAAAAGAAATTGGATATAAGGGTTTGATATATAGGGTACTGTCTGATAAAGTGGGTGCGGGCGAAAGCCTTTTGTCCGAATATGAAAAAATTATTTTTATCGGTTTTAATGCTTTAAATAAAGCCGAACTTAAATTTTTTAATTATTTTCAAAAACAAGGCAGAGCAGCGTTCTATTGGGATGCCGATGCCTATTATATTGCGGATAAAAAACAGGAAGCCGGTGATTTTATTCGGAAAAATTTACATGATTTAGGCATAAAAGATAAAGATTTTCCAAATAATTTAAGCAAAGCCAAGTCAATTAAGTTAGTGGGTACTTCCTTAAATCTTAATCAAGCAAAACTAATTCATACTTTATTAAAAAATCTTGATGTTGAAACGCTTAAAAAAACAGCCATAATCACGGCGGATGAGTCTATGCTTTTTCCGGTGTTAAGTGCATTGCCTGAAACGGTTGATAATGTAAATGTTACCATGGGCTATCCGTTTAAATTGACGCCTTTGTATAATTTTATCTATAAATTTCTGCAACTGCATCTTTATGCCGAAAAACATAAGCAAAATGTTTTTTATTATAAAAATGTGGCGGCGATTTTGGCACATCCTTACGTGAAAGAATATAATGCGGAGCTTGCCGAGTATCTGATAAAGCAAATAAATGAACAAAAAATAATCTATGTCAGTCCGCAGCAATTGTCTTTTGGCGATAATAAATTAATGAACTTGCTTTTTGATTTTCAAAAAGATGATCTTAATGCACAAGCAATTTTGGCAAACTTGCTGAATATCTTGTTTCTGTTTTTCGATAAAAAAACAAATGAAAATGAAGAGGAAAACAGCCTAAAAAACGAATATATTTTCAGAGCCTATAAAAATATTAAACGATTTCGGGAAATTTTGAATGAAAATGATGAAAGATTAAGTTTGAAACTTAGTACGAAAATACTCATTCAATTATTAAAGGCAGATACGATTCCTTTTGAAAGCAATTTTGAAAAGGGATTGCAAATTATGGGTTTAATGGAGAGCCGGAACCTCGATTTTGAACATGTTATTATTTTGGGTTTGAATGAAGGAGTTATTCCTAAAATAAATCGCGCACCTACTTTTATTTCGCAAAGTTTGCGCTATGCTTTTGGCATGCCTTTAATAAAGCATTTAGACTCGGTGTATGCCTACTTTTTTTATCGCATTTTGCAAAAAGCGGAAGATATTACCCTCGTTTACAATGATTTGGTCAGCGACAGCAATTCCGGCGAAATGAGCCGATTTGTTTTGCAACTTCTGTACGAAAGCAATTTTAATATTTTGCATCAACGCTTTAATGATGACGTGTTTATTCGCAATCGAAAACCCCTAAGCATAAGCAAAGATGAAGCAGTGCTAAAAAAACTTGACAGATATATTCTCAAAGATGAGCAGAGCGAAAATATCAAAATGTTTTCGGCTTCGGCACTGAATACTTACATCAGTTGCAGTTTAAAATTTTATTTTAAATACATAGCCGACATTAAAGAACCGGACAGTGTTGATGCTATGCCGTCCTATGCCGAGTTCGGGATATTGTTGCATAAAATCATGGAATTGATTTACGACAATCTAAGTATTAAGGGGACTGAAATTGAGGAAAAAGATATTGCTGCCTTGCTGCCGGATATAGACGATTTTGTTGCAGAAGCATTTAAAGAAATCGATAAAAGCGAGAAAAATTATAAGCCGCAGGGCATACGAATAATTGAAAAGGAAGTTTTGAAAGATTATGCGCAAACAATATTAAAATATGATATGAAGTATGCGCCTTTTAAAATCGTATCATTGGAAAATGAGGATATGTATCATACAGACCTGGATGTTAAATTTAGAGGCAAGGACGAAAAAGTGAAATTATTCGGTATAATTGACAGAATAGACAAAAAAAACGGTGTGTACAGGATATTGGATTATAAATCCGGCAATGAACTTGCGGCAGGCGGTTCTTTGGATAAGTTGTTCGACAAGAAAATCGACAAGCGGAATACGCATATATTCCAAGCCTTGTTTTATACATATATTGTGAGCCGACTAAGTGATTTTTCCGATTGCTTGCTCAGACCGTCTTTGTATTATGCACGTTCCATGAATCGAAATACATATTCCGACAGCTTTTCTTTGACCGGAAGTTTTGGAAAAGCCGAAATTGATGAAAATTTTACAGAAATAATTTTGCAGGAATTTAAAGACAAACTTATCGCACTTATGGACGAAATTTTTGATGATGCGCTAAATTTTGAAATGACGGAAAATACAAAGAACTGTGAATTTTGTGAGTATTCAAACTTGTGCTATTGATGTAATGTTCTGTTCCTGTGTAATTTGTGGGTAAGGTAAGCTCCCTGAGCATAACTCGGTTTGATTTTATAGAAGTATTTTTGTTGTTTATATCAGTATGATTTTTAAATTTGTAAGATAAAATGTTAAACAAAATATAGATCATGGATAAAAAGATTCTTGAAGTTGACCAAGTTGTTGTGAAATTTGCCGGAGATTCCGGAGACGGAATGCAACTTACCGGAACTCAATTTTCTAATACTTCGGCACTTATCGGGAATGATGTTTCAACCTTTCCGGATTATCCTGCAGAAATTAGAGCTCCTCAGGGAACTGTTGGCGGTGTATCCGGTTTTCAGTTACATTTTGGAAAAATAATAAATACGCCCGGAGATTTTGCCGATGTATTGGTCGCGATGAATCCGGCAGCCCTAAAAGCAAATCGGTCGATGATTAAAGCCGGTGCAACAATTATTGTTGATACAGATGCTTTTACCGAAAAAAACTTTAAAAAAGCAGGCTTGGGTGCCGAAGAGTTAAAAGCAATCTACGAATCTTATAACGTAATTGAGGCTCCTATAACATCTTTGACAAAAGAGAGCTTAAAAGATTCCGATTTGGATGCGAAAAGCATAACACGAAGTAAAAATATGTTTGCTTTGGGTATGGTATATTCAATATTTCAAAACCCTTTAGATTACACAAATAAATATTTTGAAAATAAATTTGCTAAAAAACCTTTAATTGTTGAGGCTAACAAAAAAGTTCTAAAAGACGGTTTTAATTATGCTGAGACTATTCATGCCATGCCGTCGTTTAGGGTACATTCTTCAACTGTTGAAAAAGGTACTTACAGAAATATAAATGGCAATACGGCAACGGCATGGGGATTTCTGGCTGCTGCCGAGAAAGCCGGGTTGCCGTTTTTCTTGGGTTCTTATCCCATAACTCCGGCATCGGACATACTTATAGAAATAGAAAATCGCAGAGATTTGGGGGCAAAAGCCTTTCAGGCAGAAGATGAAATAGGCGGTATTGTTACTTCTATAGGTGCGGCATTTGCCGGAAATTTAGCCGCAACTTCTACATCGGGTCCGGGTTTGGCACTTAAATCGGAGGCGCTTGGCTTGGCGGTTATTACCGAATTACCTTTGGTTATCGTGGATGTGCAAAGAGGCGGACCCTCTACCGGTTTGCCCACCAAAACCGAACAATCCGATTTGTTTCAGGCACTTTTCGGTCGAAACGGAGAAAGCCCGATGCCGGTTATTGCGGCAAGTACGCCCTCCAATTGTTTCAAATATGCCTATGAAGCATCAAAAATTGCTTTAGAGCACATGACGCCGGTCATACTTTTAACAGATGCTTTTATTGCAAACGGTACCGAACCTTGGAAAATTCCGTCCATGAAAGATATGCCGGAAATTAAGACGCAATTTATCGGTAAAAATGATGAAAAATATATGCCCTACGGTCGAGATGAAAGGATGGTCAGAAAATGGGCGATACCCGGAATGAAGAATTTTGAACACCGAATAGGCGGCTTGGAAAAAATGAAAGATACCGGAAATGTTTCCTACGTGCCGCAAAATCATGAAGTAATGAGTATTGAGCGAGAAGAAAAAGTGCGCCTCATTCAAAATGAAATTCCGGATTTAGTTGTGGAAGGAGATAAAGATGCAGATGTTCTAATTGTAGGGTGGGGAAGTACCTACGGACATTTAGTAACTGCCATGAGAGAATTAACCGATGAGGGTAAAAAAATTGCTCTTGCACATTTTAATTACATTAATCCTTTGCCCAAAAATACCGGAGAGGTTTTATCAAAATACAAAGAAATTATTGTATTTGAATTAAACCTCGGACAATTTGCCAAATATTTAAGAATGATGCACCCCAACAATCATTATGAATATTATGATAAAATACAAGGATTGCCTTTAACGGTTTCCGAAATTAAAAATAAAGTTAATCAAATTTTACAAGAATTATAGTCATGGCTGATACACAATATACATTTAAAGATTTTAAAAGTGATCAAGAAGTCAGATGGTGCCCGGGTTGCGGTGATATTCCTATTTTAATGGCTGTTCAAAAAGCAATGGCAAAGATAGGACACAAAAAAGAAGACTATGTAGTCGTTTCCGGAATTGGATGCTCTTCTCGATTTCCTTATTATATGAACACTTATGGTTTCCATGGTATTCACGGCAGAGCCGGTGTGTTGGCTTCCGGCGTTAAATCGGCAAATCCGAAATTAAGTGTTTGGCAAATTACCGGCGACGGCGATGCTTTGGCAATCGGCGGAAATCATTTTATTCATGAAATCAGGCGTAATATTGATTTGAATGTTATTCTGTTCAATAACCAAATTTACGGTTTGACTAAGGGACAATATTCCCCGACTTCTTTATTCGGTCAAAAAACCAAATCATCGCCTTACGGAACCATTGAGGAACCCTTTCGCCCCGGCGAATTGGTCATAGGTGCAAGCGGAAAATTCTTTGCCCGCACCATTGATATTAAAGTTGCCGAAACGGTGGATGTATTGGTTGAAGCCGAAAAACATAAAGGCACTTCCGTAGTTGAAGTGTTGCAAAATTGTATTATTTTTAATAACGGAGCGCATAATGCCATTACGGGAAAAGAAAGCCGAGATGATAATCAAATTTGGCTGAAGCACGGCGAACCCATGCTCTTCGGAAAAGACAAAAATAAAGGCTTGATTTTAGACGGTTTTAATTTAAAAGCAGTTACTGTTGGCGAAAACGGAATTACAAAAGATGATATTCTGGTGCATGATGCACATGAAAAATTGCCTTATCTGCATTTGGCTTTAATAAATATGAGCCCGAAAGATGGTTTGCCTTTGGCATTCGGTGTTATTCGCTCGGTGGAAGCACCTACTTACGAAGTATTGCTGGAAGAGCAAATAAAACAAGTGCAAGCAAGTGCAAAAATTAAAAACGTGGACGACCTATTACATAGCGGAAGCACTTGGACCGTTGAGTAGATTTTTTTAGGATGATTTATTTAATAACCGTATATGCCTTGCATGCAAGGTATATACGGTTATTTGTTTCGGGGATTATTTTTTGTCGATTAAATTTTTTAATGGTGATGTTGTATTTTGTTATTTTTTGTGGTATCCGGTGAAATTAGATTCATTTGTGGTAATGCCTAACCATATTCACGGCATATTGATATTAACGGAATTACCAACCGCCAACGACCATGCCAACAACGATGACACCGACCACACCACCAACGCAACCACCAACGCAACCACCACCAAAACAAGAACAAACAATAGGACAAAAACGATTTCAAAATCAGGGTAAAAATACCATATCCTCGATAATAGGGTCATACAAATCAGCGGTTACCAAACATGCCCGTCGTTTGGGCTATGAATTTGCATGGCAATCACGTTTTTATGATCATATTATTCGCGACAATAATTCATTTGCAAAAATTTCAGAATATATTATTGATAATCCTAAAAATTGGAAAGGTGATCAATTTTATAATAAATAACACATAATCATTGTGTAAATACATAAATCGTCGTGTGTAAAGACGTTGCATGCAACGTTCTCTATACGGAAAACATCTGAAATTCTTTATCGCAGTTTAAACGTAGCCATAACCGGTTGATGATCTGAATATTCAAAATCCAAATTAATGTTTTTTACTGATATGCTTTCGATATTGGGCGACAGCAAGAGAAAATCAATAACAGTCGTTAAGGTTTTTCCTTTTTCATAGGGCGTGCCAACTCTTCTGTTTGTAGGAAGCGTGTTGTCAAACAACCATTTCCATTTTGGCAGATACTTCGGCGATATGTCCGTTCTTTGAACATTATCCATAATGTTTTGCGTGAAACTCGGTTTGAAATTCGGCGGGCATTGGTTCCAATCGCCGGCAACAATTATGTAATTCCCTTTGTTGTATTCATCTTTCAAAAAGTTTTTTAAATAGCGCATCTGTTGTGCTTTTAAAGAACCGTTGTCATAGGCGGAATTATGCGTATTTATGATTAGCAATTCTTTATCTTCTTCCATTGTATATCTGTTTACCAAAAAACAGCGATCCAACATAAATAACTCCATTGGCCAAGAGTAATTTCCCGGAAATGAATAACGCACCGATGTTTCGGGCTTATATTTACTGATGGTCATTAATCCGCCCTCAACTTTTCCCATAGGTTCTGTTATGGGGGTAGGGACAAAAAATACATCATAGTTTTTGCCGTAGCTCGAAGTTCTTTCCGGAAACAGGCTCGCAATGCTGTCAAACTCATTCATGGAGTAACTTCTTTTAGAATTTTTATCAACTTCTTGCAAGAGTATAAAATCGGTATTTTGATGCTTTTTTAAAAAAGACCGAACGCCTTTTAAATTTTCTAAGACTCTATTATAAGGTGGTCTGACATTCTTGCCTCCGTCATAAAAAAAGTCCATTTCTTTGTTTAAACCACAGTAACCGATATTCCATATCAGCAAGGAGTAATCATTTTCTTTATTTAACAAAGTAGATTTTTTAGATTTAAAAACCTGTATTTTATCTTCCGGTTTGTAGTTGTCAATGCTTGCATAAATCAAAAAGACGGCAAATGATACGATAATAATAATAAGCAAATAAAAGAGGATTTTCAAAAATTTTTTCATGATGCTTGTTGTTTTTATAGTGTCAAATGTAAGTTTTTATTATGTAAATAGATAAAAAAATAAATATTTTTTTACATTTGTAGATAGCATTAAATGAAAAATCATGAAAAAAATAGTTCTTTTTCTTATTGTATGTTCTTTTGGCGGTTTTGTTTTCGGACAAAAAGTAGTTTCGAAGAAAGAAAAGGCAAAGAAAGGTTTTAGTATGGGCGGTGTTCCTGTTGTAGCTTATGATGCCGATGTCGGTTTTAAATACGGGGCACTTGTTAATCTGTATCATTACGGCGACGGAAGTAATTATCCGAATTATAATCATTCCTTGTATTTGGAGTGGTCGCGTACAACAAAAGGAAGCGGAATTAATCAATTGATTTATGATGCTTTAACTTTAATTCCGAAGACTCGGCTTACTTTTGATTTGTCATATCTTACCGAGCAGGCTTTGAATTTTTACGGATTTAACGGCTATCAAGTGGATTATAATCCCGGTTTTGAAATTACGGGAGGTTCCGAATATATATCCAGAATGTATTATCGGCATTCTCGGAAATTATTTCGGATTAAAGCCGATTTTCAGGGTGTTTTTTATAAAAAATCCGATAAAAAATTACGTTGGTTAGCCGGTGTGGCTCATTACAGAAACCAAATTGCGAGTGTTGATATAAACCGATTAAATAAAGGGAAGAAAGATAATTTTTTGCCCGACACGGCTCTTTTGTATGATAAATATGTGGATTGGGGAATTATTCCCGCCGAACAGGCTGAGGGCGGCAATGTTACTACATTTAAAATTGGTGCCGTTTTTGACAGTCGCGATAATGAGGCAAACCCCAATAAAGGTTTGTGGTCGGAAGCTTTGCTTATTGCCGCACCCGGTTTCTTGGGAAATGATTATGCCTATATGAAATTATTATTGTCGCACAGGCAATATTTTACACTCGTCCCGGATTATTTGACTTTTGCTTACAGATTGAGCTATCAGACAAAACTTGCCGGAGAAATTCCTTTTTATATGTTGCCTTATATGATTGATTCAAAAAGTACGCAAAACGGCTTGGGCGGTGCCAAAAACCTGCGGGGCATTTTAAGAAACCGTGTCGTGGGCGACGGTGTTGCATTTGGAAATTTTGAGTTTCGTTCTAAGTTTTTTAAAACCGTGATTTTTAATCAAAATTTTTATTTGGGTCTAAACCTTTTTGCCGATTTGGGAGTGGTAACCATGCCCTATAAATTTTCTTCGATTTTTGATACCATGACAAATTTAACTCCGGAGCAACAAAAATATAGAGCAAGTTTTAATGCCGGAGATGAAAGCCTGCATGTCGGTTATGGCGGAGGTATTCGCTTTGTGATTAACAACAATTTTATTGTTGCCGTAGATTACGGGCTTGCCGCAAACAAACAAGACGGTACTTCCGGTTTGTATATCGGTTTAGACTACCTGTTTTAACCCGCATTTTGAGACTTTTGGAAAAGTAAAACTAAATAGCTAACTTTATAGAAGATGCAAAAGTCGGAAGACCGAAATCGGAAGAAAAACGCTCATGCTTGTTTGCTGCGAGTGCGTTCTTTGCAATTTTCATGATTTTTGGCAAATTGCAAATTCCCTCTTGGAGAAGAGGGTGTAGGGAGATTGATTTTTTTGGAAACTTTAAAACACTATACATAAATAACTTGCAAATTTAGTTAGATGGGATTATTCACCAAGTAGTTCTATTCCGGTCAGCATCTACTTCAAAATAAGATACTTTGTTTGAAAAGGCTCATTTACCATATCAAAGGATATGCCTCAATCACCTTTTCACTTATTTTATTGTATATGCAACCCTCACCATGAAGACTTGATAAATAATGCGGGTTAATCTAATATCATAAGTAATCGCTGCTAATTTGCGGCGACTTTTTTTTGCATTACAGACTTTATGTAAAACAATATTCTTATCTTTGAGAAAATTTTTTTAAGGTGAAATGCCCGGGCTAAATTTTAGACACAGAACGGAATGATTATTTCCACAGGGTTTAAACCCTGTGGAGAACATAAAGTGTTCAGTGTCGCTTTGGGCGTTTCTATATGATCTTTGAAAATTATAAAAATAAACAGATGAAAAAAAGCCTGCTTGGTTTATATATTGTAGCTGCCTTATTGTTTTTGCTTGCAACGGTTCTTGATAATGATATTTTAAGAAGCTTGACAAAACCTTTGCCTCTAATCGCATTGCTTTTGGCAGTAAAACCAAAGGAGCGTTATGCAAAATTGATTTTTGTCGGATTTATTTTTTCTTTGGCAGGAGATATATTTTTGCTGAAAACAGTCGATGAATTTATTTTTGGATTAAGTGCTTTTTTAATAGCTCATATATTTTATATTTTTGCTTTTGTGCAAAGAAATAAAGACTTGAAAATTATAAGTGCTTTGCCTTTTTACATTGCAGCAGCTTTGTTGGGATTGTTCTTTGCTCAATATACTGGGGATATGACAATTCCGGTTCTTATATACATTACGGTTATTGTAACAATGGCATGGCGTGCTTATGTGCAAAAAACATATTCTAAAATAGCGGTATATGCTTTTTGGGGAGCAGTGTTGTTTGTCCTTTCGGATACCAATATTGCATTTACGAGATTTTATGCAGACTATAAATATTCAAGTATAATTACGATGGTACTCTATTGGACGGCACAATTTTATATTGCAAAATCCGTAAACGGTTTTTATAAAAAGAAATAATTTTGACAAGATAAATAATTAATTAATTGATAATATTAAAAATTACATAGTAAGAATGAAGAAATATCATATTTTAACGGTAAATCCCGGTTCAACATCTACCAAAATAGGTGTTTTCCAAAACGAAAAAAATCTTTTTGAAATAAATGTAAGCCACAGTCCCAAGCAGTTGGAACAATTTGCCAATATTTGGGAACAATATACTTTTAGAAAAGAAGAGATTATTTCGGCAATAGAAAAACACGGCTTTGATTTAGCGAAATTAGATGCCGTTGTTGGACGCGGCGGTTTAATCAAGCCCATTCCGAGCGGAACCTATTATATCGATCAAGAAATGATTAATGATGCTCGCATCGGATATCAAGGACAACATGCTTCAAATCTTGGTTGTGTTATTGCTTACAGTATTGGTTGGGAACATTCTATCCCCTCGTTTATTGTGGATCCGCCCGCCGTTGATGATTTGGAACCTTTGGCAAGAATTTCCGGACATGCAGATTTTGAACGTTCTTCTTTGTTGCATGCTTTAAATGTGTTTGCCACAGCGCGCGAACATGCTCAATCGGTGAAAAAAAATCTGCAAGATATTAATTTAATCGTGGCTCATTTAGGTGGCGGTGTTACCGTTACGGCATTAAAACAAGGAAAAGCCGTAAATGTAAATCACGGATTGTATGAGGGCCCTTTTTCGCCTGAAAGAAGCGGAAGTTTGCCATTGTTAAAGTTTTTGTCGGCGGCACTTTCCGAAAAATATACTGAAAATGAATTGAAAAAAATTGTTGTCGGTCGAGGCGGGCTGGTATCTTATTTTAATACGAACGATGCACGAAAAGTGGAAGAACTCGTGAAAGCCGGTTCCGAGAAACATGCGTTGGTATTTCAGGCAATGGCATACCAAATTGCCGAAGAAATAGGGCGAAGAGCAACCAATTTGAAAGGCAAAATTGACGGTATAATTTTAACCGGCGGTTTGGCGCATTCAAAAATACTTGTGGGCTGGATAAAAGAACGCGTTGATTTTTTAAGCAAGGTTTACGTGTATCCCGGCGAGTCGGAATTGGAGGCTTTGGCACAAGGCGGTTTAAGAGTATTGAGAGGCGAGGAGAGAGCCAAAAATTACACGCAAAAGATTAAGAAAATAGGGGTGCTCTATCAAGATAATCAACATACGTCAAAAGTAATAAACTTTATGGAGCAAGGTTTAAAAAATGCCGGATACGTGTTTAGAAAAGAAAGAGACAATAATTTGAAAATTGTCTATGCACATTGCAAACAAAATGAAACAGAACTTACAAATGCCTTGGAGAAATTTAAAACCGAAAGTTTTGATTTAATTGTTGCGCTTGGAGCCGGAGCCGGCGTGCAAGCATCCGAATATCTTAAAAACGATAAAATTCCGGTGGTTTATTCGGGCGTATATAATTCGGCGATTATTCCCGATTTTGAAAAAGGACATGCGAATAATGCTTATGCAATATGTTATGCTGCGGATATAAAAGAGCAATTTGAACACACTATTTTACAAGTTGAAAAGGATGTTAAGAAAATTGGGATTGTATTTGGTCGAGGCGAAACCGAATCGGAAGTGCAATACGACAAGATTGTTGAACATGCGAATACACTGTCCATAAAAACTGTCGGCTATGAAGTTCAAGAGGAAGAAGACTTCGTAAAAGCAAAGCAATTCTTTATGAAAGAAAAAGTGAAGTGGGTGTTTATTACAAACAGCTCGGCTGTTCTGAATGCCGGAAATGAGAAATTAAGCATCATAAATGATAATTTTAATACGGTATGCTTGTCGGAAGAAACTGTTTTAAACGGCGCTTTGTTTGGTTATGTGGTTCCGCAAGATACTATCGCGGAGATTACGCTAAAAACGACTTTGGATATTTTAGAAAAGAAAGCCGGCAACCTGAATGTAATAAAACCGGACACAGCCAAATTGGTGATTAATAAAAAAACAGCTGAAAAACGAAGCCTTTCGGAAACATTGCGAAAGATAAAATCTTAAGCCGCATTTCGAGACTTTTGAAAAAGTAAAACCAAATAGATAACTTTAGCGGCGCAGAAGCTTCAAAAGTCGGAGGAAAATGCTCGTGTTTGTTTGCTGCGAGTGCGGGTTTCAAGGTTTTTGGCAAATAGCAAAAACCCTCTTGGAGAAGAGGCAGCAGGGGGACTGATTTTTTTTGAGATACCACCCCAAAAAAGTGTGTTCCAAAAAAGTACAAATAAAAAAAACTGCCCGAAAAGGGCAGCTTTTTTTTCAATATGATGCAATTTTTCTTAATTTGTAGGTATTTGTGCGCCGTAATCTTTTTCTGCGCCAAATAATTTTAATGCTTTGTCAAAATTATAACGATTTCCGAACATGGATACGCGTGTAATTTCGCTTCCTTGTTTATTTAAACCGTGTGCAGCTCTGTATTGGTTTGCTGCTGAATTTGCGTCGTAGTTTGAACTTGTCATTATTTTTAAAGAGGCAAAACCTTTGAGATAGTCTTGGTCTATCGCATCTTTAAATTTACTGTCGGCAGGCAATTCTCGGTTATTTTCATATTTTTTCAACATTTCCACTTCGTCAAAACGTTTGGACGGAACATAAAGCCATTTTCCGCCACTGTTCCCGGCAAGTACGATGTCGCCTTTATTCATAAAGAAAAGGTTGTCGTATGCTGAGCATATCTTTCTTTTGTCCGCCGGGAGCGTAGAGTCGTCCCAAGCACCGTCTAATGCGCCAATATTGCTGCAACCGAAAATATTGTTGTGTACAGTATGATCTACACTGTTTCTGAAACGATAGCCGTAGCCCATGTCTTCCATGTGTTTTGTGCGTGCCCAAGAGAATAGTACGGTGTTGTTATAAAAATCAACTGTTGATTGGTGTGCACTTGTTTGTTGATTTAAACCGCCGTTAATTTCTACACCGGCAAAGAGGTTAGAAACAAAAACATTGTTGTAAATTTCCCAATCTCCGCCTTTATTAGTCATAATAATGCCGTAAAATGATGCGTTGGCAAACATGCAGTTGCGTATTATCAGCTTGCCGGCAACCGAACCGCCAATAAGCCGAATGGTTTTATTTGAGTTTTGAATAGGCATAATTCTACCGGTTTCACAACCTTTGGGCCAGCCGTTTCTGGGGTCATCAGTGGCGGGTTTGTATGCCAATGAAAGCCCTGCATCAAAAAATATACCGTCAATAATGATTTGTGCATTCCTGTTTGTGGTGGCATCTATCATCAGCAAGCCCGGACCAATAGTTCCTGTTTGCGCTGATGACGGCTGTATTTTTGTAACATTTTTCAGAATATTACGTTCCGAAAAGTCGTTGTTCCAACCGCCTTCCAAACTTACATATTTTTTCTTCATTTCAATCCAGCCTCTGTCCAATGTTCCTAAGTAGTTTCCTGCGGCAATGCGGACAATATCACCGTCTGATGCCATGTCTATGGCTTTTTGAATGCTTTTAAGAGGCGATTCTTTGGTTCCTTCGCCGCGTGCACTTCCGGCTTTGGATACATAAAATGTTTTTCCTTTCAGCACTTTTTTACTCCCTTTTTTAGAAGAGCTTTTTTGCGAGCTTTTGCTTTTTGCTGTGTTTTTAAGTTTTTTTCCGAGCCGTCCGATTTGAGCATCGGCACTCGTCGCGGCAATTACTAAAACTGCCATTACAATGAATTTAATTTTTTTCATAATTACTAAATTTTTAATTGTTATTTGTTAAGTTACACAAATTTGCTCGTAGCAAACTTGCATTAAGTTTAATATGTTCCAAAGGTAAAAATTTATTTTTAAATTAAAAAAGTTTTCTGAATTGAATCTTGCCCGTTTTTTTTTATTTGCATCTTTTATTTGTGAAGAATTGATATAGTTGTCAAGAACCATTGCCGACAATTTCTGGTTGTCTTAAATCAATATGCAGTCTTTTTACTGATAATGGTTAATTTCCTTCAAAGTGAAGTTCTTCAAGAAGTCGGGTAATTCTGTGTTCAGCGTATTTATATATGTCATCTTTTTCATCCGGTTTTAAATACTCTTTTTTTATCTCAATGACTTTTTTGTAAAACCGGATGGCTTTCTTTTTATTTCCGGTTTTATCATATAAGAGTGCAATATTATAATAGTCTTCTAAGTACCTTTTATTCATTACGCCGTATTTTTTGTCATACATTTTTAAGGCGGTGTGGAAGTCTTTTTTTTCTGTATAATTTTGGGCAAGTAAATCATATGTTTCAAAAGAAACGACTTTTGCAAAATATGTATTTTCTAAAGTTTTTTCTGCAAAATAGATGCTTTTGTCATATTCACCGAGACCTAAATAATTTCGGCATAAATATAAGGTGTTCGAAAATGAACTTGTGTCCTTGGCATATACGGCTAAATTATATTCGAGCGCATTTTTATATTGTTTTGTATCACATAAAATCATACCAAGTCTCTTTAAGGTGTTATATGAAGAATCGCCAAGTTCAACAGCTTTTTTGTAAAAGGGTATGGCGCTTATGTTTTGCTCTTTTTTATAGAAAGTATTGGCTTTAATTTTGTAAAAGGCTGAATTACTCGAATCTGCCTTTATACCTTTATCGCAGTAGCTTAAGCTTAGCTTATACAATTCGTTTTTATAGCATAAAAGTGCCAGGTTTTTTAAATTTCGCATATTTGTACTGTCTGTTTGATAAGCGTTTAGATAGTATTGGAAACTATTAGCCCTGTCATTTAATTTAAGATAACACAATCCGATTTTTTCGGAATAATATGAATTTAAAGAATCCAGCTTCCTTAATGATAAATATGTATTAATTGCCTTTTTATATTTTTTTTGAAGCATAAATATTTTCGATACATTGTTTAATGCTGCAAAATTGACCGGGTCAATTTGCAATGCTTTATTATAGAGCTTTATGGCATTCTTATAGTCTTTGTTCTCAACCAATACACGTGCGTATGCGTTTATATATTTAATTTTTGCAGTGTCTAAATTGAATGCTTTTTTTAATAATATTTCGGCATTGTCGGATTTATTGATTTTCAGGTTTGACATGCCTGTTAAATAATATATTTCCGGGTTATCCGTAGTATTTTGTATTATTTGCTTACCATAATCAGCAGCTTTAAAATAAGATGAATTAAAATAAAACAATTTTAAACTGTCGAGTTTCTGAGAATAGCTTTGTGTGCAAATACAAAAGAGCGAAAATGTTATAAAAATATATTTCATATGTTTATATTTTGTAGCCGTTGGCTTGGTTTAACCGCAAAGAACGCTAAGTTTGTCGCAAAGAACGCAAAGTTTTTGTCGTAACTTCCGACTTCCCTCCCTATAATCATTCCGCAGTGTGTCTAAAATTTTCAGTCATGGGCGTTTCATATGTTTTTTTTATAATTTTTAAAGGTCATATAGGAACACCCTAAGTTAGTTCACTACAAATAATTAATGGTGTTGGCAAATAATCATTCCGTTGCGTGATTAAATCTTAATCATGGGTGTTTCATGTTAAACAAGTTTTACAAAATTACTAATTATTCATTTCTTCTATAATTTTGTTTTGTTGAATTGATGTTGTTTTTATGGTTAGGAATAATTGTATAAGAATACTCATATTCAATTGGTTGAATAATATATTTTGTGTGTGGTTTTGACCACCAAGAATCATCGCCGGCAACTCCCATTTGTTTTAAATCAATATGCAGTTCCGTAAAATTACGTGCGGGAACTTCATGAAGATGCAAGCTGCCGCGCCTGTCGCGTGTTAAATCTTCAATTGTATAGTTTAATGCCGAAAAGCAGAATGTCGGTTTGCCTTGTATCGTAAAACCATTGCCTTTATTATCGGTCAGGCTGAGCCGGCGGACATCGGTTTTGTAACCGGTTTCTTGCAAACTTGCATAGGGAAAAGCTTGTTCTTGCACCGTGCTTTCATATATGCCGACATAGGCAGCGGTATTTCTATCGCAATAGTTCTCTTGCGGTCCGCGCCCGTACCATTTCAGCTTATTCAAACTTGCGGGAATATGCAAACGACTGCCCAAGCGAGGCAGGGGCGGCAATTGCTTTTCGCCGGGGATAAAATGATTGTGAATGTGTATGGAACCGTTGCCGAAAATACTGTAAGTACTTATCCAATGTGATTCGCTGTTTTTCAAATTATAGGTAAATGTCAATATAATTTTGTACTTACTTTGCGAGACTATTTTAACGGATGCGGCGTTTATGCTTTCTTGCGAATCCTCAATCCACGGTTTCATCTGTGCCGGGATTTTTGCCCCGAAGTCATTATCGGTTGTGGCGCGTTTAAAACAGGGAACGGGTCCTTGTTCTATCAAGGGCACACCTTTATATTTATATTCTGAAATATTGCCGCTTGCTTTTTCAATTGTAATCTCAAAATTTTTGCCTCGAAATAAGAAATCCTTTTCAGATTGCTGAAAGTCAATTTTTTGTTTTATCTCTTTGGGATGTTTTTCGCTTTGTCTAATCGGTAATTTAAACTGTTCATTTGCAATAATATGCCCTTTTTTTATTAAAGCCTTTTCGCTATTGCTTAAAACCTTGAAATTCAAAAAATATTCTGCACCGGCTTTATGCGGAATGTCCATATCCAATGTAAATATTCGGCTTTCTTGGGGCTTAATGTTCGGAGCTTTTAGCAGCCCGGTTTTTATGGCTATGCCGTTTTCTGTTATTTCCCAATGAATATCATAAGCGGAAAGGTTGATAAAATCGTGCATATTTTGGACTTCAATTTCATTGGCGGAAAAAGGAACTTGCTTAAAGCGGACATTCTGATACACTTTCTTTACTTCCCAAATTGCCGGCTGTGGCTTTCGGTCGGCATTAAGCAAGCCGTTCATGCAAAAGTTTGCATCGCTCGGAATGCTGTCTGCGTCAAAGTCCCCGCCATATTTCCAGTACTTTTTGCCGTCTTCGGTATAAGCAGCCAAACCTTGGTCAACCCAATCCCAAATAAATCCGCCTTGCAAATGATAGTTGTTTTCAATGATGTCCCAATAATCCTGAAAATTCCCGCTGCTGTTACCCATGGCGTGTGCATATTCGCAAAGTATCAGCGGGCGTTCTTTGGGCTGCGTAGAATAGCTCAGCAGATGTCCGATGCCGGCATACATCGGGCAAACAATATCGGTGTGTGCTTTGCTTCCAGCACGTTCATATTGTACGGGGCGTGTATTGTCGCGTTGATGCACCCAAGCCGAACTTGCTTGAAAATTAATGCCGTCGCCGGCTTCATTGCCTAAAGACCAAATGATTACGGACGGATGATTTTTATCGCGTTCTATCATGCGAATTGTGCGTTGGATATGGGCTTTTTGCCATACCATATCTTTTGCCAAACTTTCTTTTCCGTAAAACATTCCGTGCGATTCGATATTTGCTTCGTCAATTAAATAAATGCCGTATTTGTCGCATAAGTCATACCAATACGGGTCGTTGGGGTAATGGCTGGTGCGAACGGCATTAAAATTAAATTCTTTCAACAATTGAATGTCTTTTCGCATTAATTCTTTGGAGATAACATGCCCCGTGTTTTCATCGTGTTCATGGCGGTTAACGCCTTTCAGCAAAACAGCTTTACCGTTAATGAGCAGTTGTCCGTTTTTTATTTCGGAGGTTCTGAAACCTATTTTTTGGCTGACAAGCTCTATTTGTTTCCCCGATTGGTCTTTTAGTTTGATAAACAAAGTATAAAGATTTGGTGTTTCCGCCGACCATTGTTTGACAGAAGCTATTTCCTGTCGGAAAGACAGTGATATTTGCCGGCTTTTGCTTGGGGCTATTTTTTTTGATTGTCGGGCAATACATTTTTTGCCCTCGTATATATTCAGTTCTGCGGAATAGTTTTTGATGCTTCGTTTTTCCGAATTGAGAATGATGAGGTCGGCATTCAAATCGCCGTCTTGATAGTTGTTTTTCAAGCCGGCTTTGATAAATATATCATAGACAGATACCGACGGTTTGGCATATAAAAACACATCGCGTTCAATGCCGCTTAATCGCCAAAAATCTTGACACTCCAAATAGGAACCGTCTGACCAGCGATAGACTTCTAAGGCAATCAGGTTTTTGCCTTTTTTCAGGTATTTGCTAATGTTAAATTCTGCCGGCAATTTGCTGCCTTGACTGTATCCTGCTTTTTTGCCGTTTATGTATAAATACATCGCAGATTTCACCGCCCCAAAATGCAGATATATTTGTTCATCCTGCCAATTTTCGGGTAAATCAAATGTTTTTCGGTATGTGCCTACCGGGTTCCAATATTCCGGCAAGTAAGGCGGTTTGGGCATTACTCCGTAGGGCATAAATTCGTAATACATATTCACGTAAATAGGGATGCCGTAGCCTTCGAGTTCCCAATTTGCCGGTACCGATATTTCATCCCAATTGCTGTCGTCAAAATTTGTTTTGTAAAAATTTTTTGGTCGAGCTTGCGGCTTTTTTACCCAATTAAACTTCCATTTTCCGTTTAAAACTTTCAGTTTGTTTGAGCTTTCCGGATTATCGCTAAGGGCATTTTTGATGTTTTTTTCTCCGATAAGTAAAACATGTGCCGGCTCTTTGTTTATTTCAACAATTTGAGGATTTTGCCATTCCGGCATTTGTGCCGAAAGTTTGCTCGAGCATAGCGTAAAAATTATTATAAAGAAATAAAAATAAGGCTTCATCTTAAATCCTATTTTTTTGAGCCGTTTTCTTTATAATCAGGATTTTCGATAAGTTCCATTTGGCACTCCGGGCATAGACCTTTCATGCCGGATTTCCCTTTCGGGCACCCTAAGGGGCATATAAATTTTGTCGGTTTTGTTGCTTTTTGTTCGGCTTCTTTTTTTCCTTTTGCTTCAGTTTTCTTTACAGAATCTGTTTTTAGTTCTTCCTTTGCAACTGTTTCTTTTTTTATTGTCGAATCTGCTTGCTTATTTGTTGTGTCCGGCTTATTTTCCGAACAAGCAAAAAAGAGCAATAATAATAAAACCGTAATGGTCGAATTAAATATTTTGTTCATATGTTTATATTATAATTTTCAAAGGTTTAATTCATAATTCGTTTTAATCAATCTCCCTGCACCCTTCTCCAAGTGGGAATTTGCTTTCTTTGTTTAATCGGCTTTTGGCTCTTAGCAAAAAAAGAATAAGGTAATAAGGTTTATTTTTTTTGATTATCTTTTGCTACTAAGATTTGAAGGGGAAATAAGGTTTTTAATAATTTTTAATTACTTATGTGAGTTTTGTTCCGTTCTTAATTTTTAATTTCCCATTTATAACTCACCATTCATAATTAAATTTAGCTCCGGTATTCATATTTTTAACGTCATTAGAACGGAATGTTTTCTTCTTCCGGAGGCGGAATATCATCTTCGGAAAAGGGCGGGGGAGTATTTTCCGGAACGGTTTCCGACTCGGAAATTATTTTCCATGCTCTTAAATCGGTGTACCACCTTTGGTTATACTCTCTTGATTCCGGGTTAAAGCTGACAATAAGTATGTCGCCTTCGGAAAATTTCTTTATCAGGTCGGTTTTGTCGCCCCAAGTTGAAAAACATACTTTTTTCGGATATTGGTCGAGTGTTTCGATGATAAAATCTTGCTTTTGCCATTTTCCGAATTTGCCCTCTCCGGTTTGTTCCGGGAGTTTCTGTAATAACTTGCCTTTGATGTCTAAACTCATGATTCAATAATTTTTAAAATCCAAATATAAAAAAAGTCTCGAAAAAATTATCGAGACTTTAAAATAAATTTTTGACAACTAATCTTAATCAATAACAATTTTGTCGATTTTATCGCCTTGACGAATAGCATCAATTACTTCCAAGCCTTCGGTAACTTTTCCAAAGCAAGTATGAACACCGTCAAGATGCGATGTGTTGTTTCGCGAATGGCAAATAAAGAATTGCGACCCGCCGGTATCTTTGCCGGCATGTGCCATTGACAATACTCCTCTGTCGTGGTATTGTTTGTTGCCTCCGGTTTCGCATTTGATTGTATATCCGGGTCCGCCGACTCCGGTACCTTGGGGGCAACCGCCTTGAATAACAAAATCGGGGATTACTCGGTGAAAGTTTAATCCGTTATAGAACCCGTTTTTTGCGAGTTTAACGAAATTGGCAACGGTTCCGGGAGCATCATCGTCATAAAATTCAACTTTCATGTTCCCTTTTTCGGTATAAATGGTTCCTTTTGTCATTTTACTATTTTTGTTTGTCTAATACTTTTAATAATTTAACATTAAAAATTAATGTTGAGAAAGGTTTGATGAGGTTTCCTGCCGGTCTGTCTCCGTATCCTAATTCATAAGGAACGTATAATTCATATTCGCTGCCTTCTTTCATTAATTGTAAGGCTTCGGTCCAGCCTTTGATTACTTGTGTTACTCCAAATTCTGCCGGCTCTTTTCGGTCAAAAGAACTGTCAAATTTAGTTCCGTCGATTAATGTTCCTGTGTAATGCACGCGCACTTTATCCGTAGCTGTTGGAGTTTTGCCTTTACCCTCTTTGATAACTTTATATTGCAAACCGCTTTTGGTCGTTACAACACCTTCTTTTTTAGCGTTTTCGGCTAAAAATTTTTGACCGGCTTCTAAATTGCCTTGAAATTCTATTTTGGCTTTTGCTTGTCTTTCTTTTTCGGCTTCAGCTCTTTTTTTTATGGAAAAAGACATTAAAACACTGTTGACTGTACGTTCATTAAAAATGCTTGTGTCTTCTGCCAAAGCGTCTTTGATGCCTTTTGCAACATAATCAATATTTAAGCTGTCGAGATTATCTCGTTCAAAACTTTTTCCAATGTTGTTGCCTATGGCATAGCTTAAAGAATCCGAGAAATTTTTTAATTCTACTTTTGTTTCTGAATTTTTGCAACTTGCAAATATGAATGCAATTGCAAAGAATAATAATGCTGATTTTTTCATTTGTTTTTTATTAAAATTATTGATTTGAATTATTTAGTAATTGAAAGCAATTCAACTTTAAAAATAAGTGTGCTGAACGGTTTTATGTGTTGCCCGGCTTGTCTGGAGCCGTATGCTAAATCTGAGGGGATATAAATCATCCATACAGCACCTTCTTTCATCAATTGCAAGGCTTCTGTCCATCCTTTAATGACTTGGGTAACCCCAAACTCTGCCGGTTCTCCTCGGTCAAAAGAACTGTCGAATTTTGTCCCGTCAATTAAGGTGCCCTCATAATGTACACGTACTTTGTCCTCGGCTTTGGGAGTTTTTCCGGAACCTTTTTTCAGCACTTTGTATTGTAATCCGCTCGGAAGCGTAACAACGCCTTCTTTTTTCGCATTTTCGGCAAGGAATTTCTTTCCTTCTTCAACAGCTGCCTGATGCTTAGCCGCTTCCATACTTTCAAAATGCTTGTTTATAAAATTTATGGCATCGTCTTTATTAATAAGGCTTTTGTTTTGGTAGAAGTCTTGAAAAGCTTTGCCTATGGCAAGCGGATTGACATTATCGACTTTCTGCGTTTTTAAGTTTTCCGCAATGCTTATTCCAAATGCGTAACTTAAAGAGTCATTGTAGTTTTTTAATTTTACTTTTTTGATATTTTGTGCATTCAAATTAAATAATAGCACTGAAAGCAAAAATAGAATTGAAATTTTTCTCATACTAAGAAATTTTAATTTAATATAACATTCGGCAAAAGTAGTAAGATGTATCGATATTGAAAATTTATTTTTGTTGGTATGTTGAAATGCACAAATCTACAAAAAACAAACCGCATTTCAAGCCTCTTGAAAAAGTCTCGAAATACGGCAGGTTTTTGTAAGTTGCTTGTTTGTAGAGGGTTTTATATGAACAAGTTTACATTGGCTTGGTCTGCTCTATCCATATAGGTCGCCACACCTCCAATCGTAAGTTCGTCCATCAATTCTTCTCGTTTAATTCCCATCACATCCATAGACATCTGACAAGCAATAAACTCAACTCCTTGTTCTAATGCCTGTGCACGCAAACTTTCTAATGATTCAATATTTTTCTGTTTCATCACATAACGCATCATTTTACGTCCCATTCCCCACATGCTCATTTTAGAGAGATTCAGTTTTTTGGAACTGCCGGGCAGCATTATAGAGAACATTTTTGCAATAAAGTCTTTTTTTACTTTTGGCTTTTGTTCTTTTTTGATAGCATTCAAGCCCCAAAAGGTAAAGAAAATAGACACTTTTTGTCCTGTGGCAGCCGCACCGTTTGCTAAGATAAAGGATGCTAAGACTTTGTCTAAATCGTCGCTGAAAACAATAAATGTTTTCCCTTTTCCATCGAGAGAAGTTATTGAATGACCTGTTTTGGCTGCTCCTTTTTCTATAAGAACCGTATATTTGCCTTTATCGATATTTGTATTAATAAAGATATTGCCGGTGGTATTACACCAAGCTTCGGCATCTCGCATAAATCCGGCATCGGTTGATGTAATGGATACGCGATTGCCTTCCGGCAATTCATCCATTGTCTTTTTCAGTTTTAAGATAGGACCCGGACATTGCATTCCGCAAGCATCAATGCTTAAAACATCTTTTTCGTCATTAGATCTGTGATGATGTGTGAAATGTCTGTTATGTGTTATCGGGGAGGGTTTGCGGATAGGAGCAGTTGCCGCTGCATAGGTTTTGTATCCGCCGCTGATATTAAAGGTTTTGTCAAAGCCGTTGGCTCTTAAAATTTTTAAAGCAAGATAGCCACGTAAACCAACCGCACAATAAACATATATTTCTTTATCCTTAGGAACTTCGTCTAATCGATTGCGTAATTCATCAAGCGGAATATTCACAGAGCCTTCAATAAAGCCCAATTCATTTTCATCTTTGGTACGAACGTCCAGCAAGAATGTTTTTTGCAAATCAATATCTCGTACATCCCGCCATTTAACTACCGGCATTGTTCCGTTGATAATGTTTTGAGCTACATATCCTGCAATTGCAATGGGATCTTTAGCCGATGAAAAAGGAGGCGCGTAAGTATGTTCTATTTTCAATAAGTCATAAATGGTGCCCCCGTTCTTAATTACTAAGGCGGCTTGGTCGATACGTTTGTCGATGCCGTCGAAACCGACTCCCTGCGCTCCAAATAATTTTCCTGTTTTAGGGTCGAAAGTCAATTTAAAACTTACGGGTAAGGAGTCCGGATAATACCCGGCGTGTGAACCGGAATGAGTGGTTGAAGATTGATAGGGAATACCCAATTGTCTTAATCGCTTAGATGCCAATCCGGTTGAGCCTACCGTGATGTCGAAGACTTTGGCAATAGATGTGCCGATAGCACCTTCGTATTTGGTTTTGTTTCCGAAAACCATATTGTCGGCAACAATGCGTCCTTGTCGGTTAGCCGGGTTGGCTAAGTAATTCAGCCAGGGTTTTCCCGTAATCGGATGCGGATATTCAATGGCGTCTCCAACTGCATAAATGTCTTTAACAGAGGTTTGCAGGTATTCATCTACCCAAATACCTTTGGTCTCTCCGATTTTAATATTGGCATCAATGGCTAATTTTGTTTCGGGTCGAACACCGATAGACAGAATTACAATATCGGCTTCTATATATTCTCCGTTTTTAAAGATGATTCTTGTCGTGTCTTGCCTGCGTTCAAACGATTCAACCGTGTTTTTAAGATACAGGTTGATGCCTTGTTGCGATAAATGTTCGTGTACTTGTGCGGCTATGGAATAATCAACCGGTGTCATTACTTGGTCTGCCATTTCAACGATAGAAATTTCGGCTCCGATATGATGTAGGTTTTCCGCCATTTCTAAGCCGATAAATCCGGCACCTATAACTACGGCTTTTTTTATTTCGTTGGAACGGATATAGCTTTTTATCTTGTCTGTATCAACTACATTACGCAAGACAAAAATACCTTCTCCGTTAATTCCTTTTAAGGGGGGAATGAGCGGGGAGGCTCCCGGCGATAATAATAGTTTATCGTAAGTCTCGGTATATTCTATGCCATCGGAAGTCCTGATTTCAATGGTTTTTGTCTCAGAGTTAATTTTTATAACTTCGTGTAATACGCGGACATCAACATTAAAACGCCCTCCAAAAGATTCCGGCGTTTGAACAAACAGCTGGTCTCTGTCCGAAATTACATCGCCAATGTAATAAGGCAACCCACAATTTGCATAAGAAATGTTTTTACCCTTCTCTATAAGGATAATTTCGGCAAACTCGTCAGCTCTTCTAATTCGTGCTGCTGCTGTTGCTCCGCCGGCTACTCCGCCTATAATGACATGTTTCATCTTTAATGATTTTTTTGTAAAAAATATTGATGCGCAAAAATAACATATTATTTGACAATTTAAATAAGAATATATAGTGTCGGTAAGAAAACTATTTAACCTGCATTTCGAAACTTTTGCAAAAGTAAAACCAAATAGCTAACTTTATAGAAGATGCAAAAGTCGGAAGACCGAAGTCGGAAGGAAAACGCTCATGCTTGTTTGCTGCGAGTGAGTTCTTTGCGATTTTCATGTTTTTTTGCAAAAAGCAAAATCCCTCTTGGAGAAGAGGGTGTCGGGAGATTGACTTTTTTAGAGAGTTGAATTTTTTTAAACAAAAAAATAAGCGAGTGTATTGTTTTTCCTATTAATATACTACCTTTGAGCCCGAATTTAAGAGGCAGATAATTGAGCGTTTTAGGAGAGTATTGTTCTGTTGCATTTCGTATTTAATTTGATAAACAGAAAGTAATCCGTGCAAATTGAGACGCAGCACTCCTATTTCACCCGTCTATCTCCTAAATAAATAACTTATAACACATAACAAATGAAAGTATCAGAGAAAATAGAACTATTAAAGAAAGAACGAGAACGAATAAAGCAAATGGGCGGCGATGAGCGTATAAAGAAGCAACATGCCAAAGGCAAGTTAACAGCGCGAGAACGCCTTGACGTATTGTTTGATGAGGGAACTTTTAGAGAAATTGACATGTTTGTTGAGCATAGAGCGCATAATTTTGGTTTCGATAAAGTTGAGGTGCCTTCTGATGGTGTTATAATAGGTCATGGATTAGTAAACGGCAGACCTGTTTTTGCATTTTCGCAAGATTTTACTTCACGAGGCGGTTCGCTTGGCGAAATGCACGCTACCAAAATTTGCAAAGTAATGGACTTAGCTCTAAAAGCAGGCGCGCCCATAGTAGGATTAAACGATTCGGGTGGTGCAAGAGTTGAGGAGGGCGTTGATGCGCTTAAAGGCTACGGCGATGTTTTCAGACGTAATTCAAGATCATCGGGTGTAATTCCTCAAATTTCGGCAATTATGGGACCATGTGCCGGCGGAGCCGTTTATTCTCCGGCAATGACCGACTTTGTGTTTATGGTAAAAAAGCAAAGCCACATGTTTATCACAAGCCCTTATGTTATCAAGACCGTAACAGGTGAAGATACGACTTTTGAGGAACTCGGCGGTGCAATGGTGCATAATGCAAAAAGCGGTAATGCGCATTTTGCTTGCGAAAATGATGAGGATACCATAGAGGCAATCAAAGATTTGTTAAGCTATTTGCCGGACAATAATATGGATGATGCCCCGGTTGTGGATATGGGCGATGATCCTGCTCGAGAATGTCCCGAATTAGACACCATAATCCCCGACGACCCCAAAGTACCTTATGATATGTTGGATATTATAAGTACTGTGTTAGACGACGGCGACTTTATGGAAGTTCATGAGCATTATGCCCAAAATGCAATAGTAGGATTCGGACGTTTGAATAATCGTTCGGTTGGCATCATTGCAAATCAACCTATGATACAAGCCGGTTGTTTGGATATTAATGCTTCCGATAAAATTAGTCGTTTTGTAAGAACTTGCGATGCTTTTAATATTCCGCTTATTACTTTTGTAGATGTTCCGGGATATTTGCCCGGTGTTCAGCAAGAATGGGACGGCATAATACGTCACGGAGCAAAACTGTTATGGAGTTATGCCGAAGCAACCGTGCCTAAGTTTACGGTTATTACTCGCAAAGACTACGGAGGCGCATATCTTGCTATGTGTGCAAAACCAATGGGTGCCGATATGGTATTTGCTTGGCCCACTTCCGAAATTGCAGTTATGGGAGCAAAGGGAGCTGTTGAGGTTATTTCTTTATATAAAAAGCAAATAAAACAATCGGAAAATCCCGAAGAAACCGCAAAACAAAAAATTAAAGAGTATGAGGAAGCTTTTAATATTCCTTATTTGGCAGCCAAAAGAGGATATATCGATGATGTAATTCTTCCGAGCGAAACCCGCCAACGTTTGGTTGATGCTTTAGAAATATTGTCGTCAAAAACGGAGGTCGGTGTTCCTAAAAAACACGGAAATATTCCGTTGTAAGATTGGCAGACGGAAGTTGGGGCGCAGTGTTTTATGCGCTACTAACGAAACCCAATGTGGCGACAGCTTGTAAGCACATTATCACATATTAGAAAGTTAACACATTATTACATTAGAAAAAATGGATAAACACGAACAAAGAAAAAAAATAGCAATGATAGCGGCAAGTTACTATGTATTGCAAGAATCCGGGAACTGTAAATTGTGTGCCGACCATGCGCATTGGCTGAAAATAGGTAAAGAAATGCTGATGACAAATCGTCTGTGGATACAAAGCAGGGGACGCTTCCATTATTAAACCAAATTTTTATTAATACAACAAAAAAACAAAACAATGAATTTTGATAATCACGGGGTTTTAAAAATGACCCAAATAGACTATAGTCCGGATAGACCAAAAGCAGAGAACCCTATAAAAATACAAGATTGCAGCCTGCGAGACGGGCATCAATCACTATTTGCAACAAGGGGCAGAACTGAAGATATGCTTCCTTTTGCCGAAATGATCGATGAGGTCGGTTTTCATGCAATTGAAACTTGGGGTGGTGCAACCTTTGATACAATGCACCGGTATTTGGGCGAAGACCCATGGGAACGTATCCGAACCTTGAAAAAATATATTAAGAAAACACCATTTTGGATGCTTTTGAGAGGGCAGAATGTTGTAGGATACCGAAATTATGCCGATGATGTTGTAAAATCATTTGTGCAACGTTCAATTGACAACGGTATGGATATTTTCCGTTGTTTTGACGCTTTGAACGATTTCAGAAACTTTGAAACAGCCGCAAGAGTTATAAAAGATAATAAAAAACACTTTCAAGGCACTGTTTGCTACACTCTTACAGAACCTCGTATGGGCGGCGAAGTATATAATATGGATTATTATATCAATAAGGTTAAAGAATTAATTGACTTTGGCGTAGATTCAATTTGTATTAAAGATATGGCAGGTTTGGTTTCGCCTTACGATATTTATAATTTGGTTCGAGAAATTAAAAAGATAACAGACATTCCTCTTAATTTGCACACACATTTTACATCGGGAATGGGCGATCTTGCCATATTCAAAGCCATTGAAGCCGGTATTGATATGGTCGATACTTGTATTGGACCGTATGCTTACAGAACATCGCATGCAGCTTGCGAGCCTTTGGTTATGTCGCTCTTGGGCACAAACAGAGATTCCGGTTTAGATATTAGAAAGATCACAGCGATTGCCGACGAAATGGAAAAAATTATTCCTAAATATCGTCATTTGGACAATAATCCGAAATATGCAATTACCGATATAAATGTGATATTGCACCAAACACCGGGAGGCATGTTATCGAACTTGGTAAATCAGTTGAAAGCCATGAACGCTCTTGATAAACTTGAAGATGTGTTTAGAATGTTGCCAAAAGTTCGCAAAGACTTAGGGCAAATTCCATTGGTAACGCCTACATCTCAAATAGTTGGAGTGCAGACTGTTAATAATGTGTTGTTTGATAAGGAAGAGGGAGAATATTCGCATATTACCGAAGAGGTTAAAGACCTTTGCTACGGATTATACGGTAAAACAACCAAAGATATTAATCCTGAAGTGCAGAAGAAAGCATTGAAAGATTATCAGCGCGGCGAAACACCAATTACAGCTCGACCGGGAAGTATCCTTGAGCCTGAAATGGATGCTGTTAAAGAGAAATTTGCCGACCTTGCAAAAGATATTGACGATGAGGTTTTATGTGCATTATATCCTGTAACGGGTAAACGTTTCTTAAAGTGGAAATACGGATTGGAGGAAATGCCAAAAGAGGTAAAACCAAAAACAATGGAGCAGGTTGAAAAAGAACAAGAGCTTGTTCGCAAAGCATTGGCAGGAGAACTTACAGGCAAAGCCAAAGGCGGTTGCACGCGAGAATTGGAAGTTAAAGTCGACGGCGAAATATTTAATATTGAAATAACAGACCCCAATGCACAGGCAGGCAAAGGAGCCGGTCATCGTCCAAGACGTAAGCGTGAGGGTAAAGCGAAAGAGGTTGAAGCCACCGGTAATTTGGCTGCACCCATACCCGGAATGATTGTTGAATATAAGAAGAAAGTGGGAGACGAAATAAAAGCCGGCGAAACAGTTGTTGTTTTGGAGGCTATGAAAATGATGAATAAACTTGAAGCAAGCATTGACGGTGTGGTTAAAGAAATTCGCTTTGAGTCGGGTGACTCAGTTGTTAAAGGTGATGTGTTGATGGTGATTGAACCCAAATAAAGTTATGAAGCGGCTGCCTGAGAAGTTGCTCTTTGCAACTATGAGAAATGAACTCTTGGGCAGCCGCATAATTTTATCTGTCTAAGTTTGTAAGTCGCTGTTCTGTAGTGTTCTTAATGGTTTTTTGTCAATCTCCCTGCATCCTCTTTCCCAAGAGGGATTTTGCCGGTTGCCCATAATAAGGCTAATATCTAAAACCTTTAATTTTTTGTTATCCCGAAAGTTAGCAGTTTGATTATGCTTTTTAAAAGTCTCGAAATTCGGGTTAAACCTTAGGGATTTATATTTCCAATTTTAAATAGTTTCGTTCTTTTTCTATTTTTTTATCATGTAAATTTGAAATGTTTACAACAGCTCCAAAATTAATAAAAGTATCGAAAAACTTATTGTATTTTTTCCCCCAATATACCATAGCACAAGCCATTGGAGCGCCTTTTTTTTCTTCAATTCCGTTTATTAAGAATTTTAATCTTGTATCATATAGAAAGCAAATTGCTGTTGCTTTTCCAAAAACGCTTTGTTTCCAATGTCCTGTATTCGTTGCGACCGGAACTAATGCAATTACTTCTGAGCTATAATCTCTGTTTGCTATGACACATTTAGCGAGCCAATTTTTTATCGTTGTTCCTCTTTTTCTATCTGCTCCATACGGCGGATTTACATATATTTTTTTAAAGTTCCAGCTTTCTTTTAATCCGTCTTTTTCAGGTAAGCGGTATTCAGTTTCTGCTTTTACGATTGAATATTCGTTTGAGCAAGGGTCTAAATTTATTATACCATTAAATACTTCTTTTACCGCATCTACATATTTTTTTGGCGTTCCCCAATGCTGACTTTGTGAGTTTACTGTTCGTCCTGCTGACATTATATTATATTTTTCCAGTTTTTATCTCTTAGTTCTTTAAGTTCTCTTTTAAGTTCATTAATTGTTTTGTTTGCAGGTGAAATAATATTGAACCAACTTTCTATTTTATTTTTGTTTGTATAAAAATATTCATTCAATAATCTATCTGAGTTGCAATCCATTTGAACTTTTGTAAATCTGTTCTTCTTTTTTGTTGCAGAATAACTTGCAACAAATGCGTCTCGAATAGGTTTATATTTGTTGTTTGGATTTAAAATCAATTCTTCAATGAACTCTGACAATCCAATATCTGTTAAAAATAGCAGCCAATCATAAGATTGTGCTAAAACTTTTAATTCTTTATTTTGATTTTTAAATGTAAACCAATTTCCGTGATTACTAACTACACCGATTGTCAATACAAATTTTTCAAGTAGTTTGTTGTCTTTTGAAAATATTAACTCTTGCATCATTTCGTTATATGGATTTGAGTATGTTTTATTTCCTTTGTGCAATATTCCATATAATTCTCCGGTATCTGTTCTTATTTTCTGTAATGAAGAAACTGTCCTTGCAACATAAGCACCTTGCTTTGCTTTTTCAATAGTTTGAGGTCCTTTTTTATTGCCTTCTTCAATTCCTACTCTTTTACATTCAAAAATAGCATATGCTTTCCGGGATTGTTCTATGATTTCAATTGTATGCTCTGTTTTAGTTGTTCTTGTTAAAGTTGCAATTAAGTATGATGTGTTTGAAATACCTATTGTGCAAGCATTGCGAATAATATTATGAATTGATAAAAGCGTATTATTTTTTCGTTTAAATCTACTTGTATCAATATATTGCTTTTCTAATTCTTTTAAAAGGCTATTTGCTGTTATTGACTTCCCTTTGTTGGGTAGTTTTATCGTATATTTGTTTTGTATCGGATGTAAAGAATATTCAACATTATGAGAAATTTCAGGATTTCCATACTCTTGCAGTCCACGCTCTATTGAAGCGGAACTACTCAGTTTCCATGATTTTATTAAATAGAATGTTATAATCTCTACAAGTGTTCCTAATGCTCGTCCGGCTGCTTTCTTTTTATCTTTGGTGTAATAAAAAATATTTTCTCCTAATGCGTTTTGTAATTTGTCAACTGATTGATATGACATATTGTTAATATTAAAAGCGGTTATTAATAAACTTCTAAGTTTTTCTTTACAAAAGTATGCAATTAATATAAATTTTTTTACTTCTATTTAAAATTTTATAAAAATCAATCTCTCTGCGCCTTCTTCTCCAAAAGCCATGAAATAGTAAAGAACGTACTCACAGCAAACAAGCGAGTGAGCGGGGTGTTAGCTTTTCGTTGTTCTATCGTCAATTTCTTCGTTGTTGTTGTTGTTTAATCTTTGATTTATCCCGTTTTTTGAATATTCTTTTTTCAGATAAGTTTCCATTGCTCTGTGTCAGCAACATCTGTTTTGTAATATTTACCATCTGCTGATTGCATTTTCAGTTGACTACAATTTGTAGCCAACTCGCTACCTTCCTTTTTTAATCGAGTTTTTAATACGCTCCAATACTTCCTGGGGTTAACACTTTGAGTCAATATTTCAATTACGTCAACTATCGAAAAATACCATTTTTCTTGATCTTTATCCCATTCAACTCTAACTTTTTGGTCTTGAAATAATTTTATAGTATTTTCTTTTGTCATACTTTCATCTTTTTGTCAAAAATACATAAATATCTTCATTCTTAATAACCCGCAACCTTAAAACCGGAAATAGATAAAAGGTTGTAAACTTGCCGTGCGCATTTGCCAGATAATAAAGACGGCAAAAACAACACTTACTGCTTTTGCCCATTGCGGAAAGTTTACGAATGTTTGCTTGTACATATCTTTTATTTTGACGGGGAGCCAATGAATAATCATGGCGATAAGCATCAAGGCAAAAATGTTTTTATAGGCAAAAATAATTTCGCCGATTTGCGAAATATTGAACGCATGTGTAATTTGGTGCATAATACTGTTTACGCTTTGCATGGTTTCTGCACGAAACCAAATTCGTGTCAGTGTAATGAAATTAAAGGTCAGGAAAATAGCATAAAAACGCACGGCAAAATTCTTTGATTGGGCAAAAGGGCTTATTTTTCGCCAGTATTTATAAACGATAAGTCCTACTCCGTTTAGTCCGCCCCAAATTACAAACTGCCAGCTTGCTCCGTGCCATAAACCGCCCAGCAGCATTGTCAGCATTAAATTAATATTGGTGCGTACTTTGCCTTTGCGGTTTCCGCCGAGCGGAATATACAAATAATCTTTCAGCCATGTCGAGAGCGAGATGTGCCAACGTTTCCAGAACTCGCCGGTGTGCAATGCTTTGTAGGGAGAATTGAAATTTAAAGGCAAACGAAAACCCATTAGCAAAGCAACACCGATGGCAACATCCGTGTAGCCGGAAAAATCGCAATATACTTGCACGGAGTATCCGTATAATGCCATTAAGTTTTCAAAACCGCCGTAGGTCATCGGGTTTGCAAATACCCTGTCAATAAAATTTACGGCAATATAATCGGCAATGACCAGTTTTTTTAAAAGTCCGTTTAAAATCATAAACACGGCAATTCCGAACTCCTGTTTGCTTAGTTTGTACTTTTGATATATTTGCGGCATAAATTCCGATGCTCGGACAATGGGACCGGCAACCAATTGCGGAAAAAATGAAACATAAAATCCAAAATCAATGATATTGTTTAGGGGTTTTATTTTATTTCTGTATATATCAACCGTGTAGCTTATGGTTTGAAAGGTGAAAAAGGAAATGCCTACGGGCAAAATAATTTTATCGATTGTAAAATGTGTTCCGGCAAATTGGTTGGTCCATTTTGCCAATAAATCGACCGGTTGCAACCGGATATTAAACAGATAATTAAA